>Ga0068858_100000720_pt1 | contig 34473 bp, 30 predicted proteins | sample KBSSwiS12_FD_66589 | JGI IMG/M metagenome (GOLD analysis project Ga0068858, IMG submission 66589) | Switchgrass rhizosphere microbial communities from Kellogg Biological Station, Michigan, USA - KBS Switchgrass S1-2 | ecosystem: Host-associated > Plants > Roots > Rhizosphere > Soil ... | reverse complement strand
GCGACATCCGTAGAAGTACCTCGTCCCGGATCTTCTTCGCAAGAGACCACTTGTGAACTTCAGTGGGACCGTCGTAGATGCGGAAAGCGCGGATCTCGCGGAACACCTGCTCCACAATGGTGTCACCGCTCACGCCGGTGCCGCCCATCACCTGCACGCAGCGATCGGCGACGCGAAATAACGCCTCCGAGACAGCCACCTTCGCCATCGATGACTCCACCGTGCCTTGTGCGCCGCTGTCGAGTACGTCGGCGCACCAGTCGATCATCAGCTCTGCCTGCTGCAACTCGATGCGATTGTCAGCCAGCATAAATCCCACGCCTTCGTGCTCGATCAACCGTTTGCCAAAGGCCTGCCGCTTGACGGCATACTCCGACGCAATCTCCTGAGCGCGCGTGCAGGCTCCGAGCCAGCGCATGCAATGAGTCAGCCGCGCCGGCGCCAGACGTACCTGGGCATACTTGAAACCCTCACCGCTCTTACCCAGCACCTGGCTGCCAGGCACGCGCAGATTTTCGATCCTGACAACGGCATGCCCGCCAGGCATCGAGCTGTCGATCGTATCCAGGATGCGCTCGATATGAATCGTGGGATCCGGCAGATCGACGAGAAACAGCGTCGCGCCCTCCTCCGACTTAGCCATCACGATGCCGACACCGGCGCCTCGAGCGCCTGTGATAAAGGCCTTGCGGCCGTTTATGACCCAGTAGTCCCCGTCACGCTGAGCGGACGTCTTCAGCATTGAGGGATCCGAACCGGCGCCTCCATCCCCGGCGGGTTCCGTCATGAAAAACGCCGAGCGCTTGCTCCCATCGATGAGAGGCTTGAGGAACCGTTCCTTTTGTTCCCTCGATGCCACCCGTCCAAGCAGGAACATGTTGCCTTCATCGGGTGCCGCAACGTTGAGCGCAACAGGCCCCAGCGGCGACAGACCGGCCGCCCGTAACACAAGCGCGGTCTCGCGGTGAGTGATGTGACTGCCGTCGGGCAGGATGTGCGGAGTCAGAAGGCCGGCAGCCCGCGCCAGCTTCCTCATGTCAACGACCAGGTCTTCGCTGGGCCCGTGCGCACCACGACGTGGATCGCGCTCGTGTGGCACGATCACCTCACGCACGAAGGCCTCGACACGGGCAGCCAACGTACGGCCACGAGCCATATCCCGACCCCGAGTGTCGGCGCCTGCGGCCCTCGCGTCGGCACCTGCGGTCATCGCGGCATCGTCCGCGCCGCGCCGTCAGGGCGGTTCGTCTGACCGTAAAACCCCCTACCGGCCACAGCCGCCGCCCGCATACCTTCGGTCGGCATATAAATCGACCCAAGTGACTTGTAGGCTTCGCAGCGGGCGACTACGTGATCAATACCCAACCAATCCGCGTACTTCAGAGGTCCGCCCGCATAACGGGGGAAGCCGAGCCCCAACACCAGGCTCATGTCGATTTCGGCCGCCGACTCGGCGATGCCCTCTTCGAGGCAGCGCGCCGCCTCGATGATCATTGGCAGCATCAACCGCTCGAGCAACTCCCCATCCGAAAAGGAATTGAGGCCCTGCGCCTGAATGCCCGCCAACAGCGGCGCGGTCCGCGGATCCACCGACTTCTTCGGCTTGCCAGTGGGATCGGCGTCGTACCGATAGTATCCGGCCCCATTTTTTTGCCCGAGGCGTTCGTGTCGCACGAACAGCTCCACTGCATGGGGAAATTCGAGCTGCATGCGAGGCGCGAAACCGTCCGAGATCACGCGCAGGACGTGAAGCAGTGTGTCCAGTCCAACCACATCCTGCAGGTAGGCTGGCCCCATGGGCCAACCGAAGCCTTCCATAACGCGATCCACGGCGAGGTAGTCAGCACCATCGTGAATGGCACGCAGGAATCCCACCATGTAAGGCGTCAAAATGCGATTGACGAGAAATCCGGGGCATTCCTTGACCACCACCGGAGTCTTGCCCATGGCACTTGCGTAGGCCGCCACGGTTGCCGCAGCTACCTCACTGGTCTGCGGCCCGCGAATCACCTCTACCAGCGGCATTGCCGGGACGGGATTGAAGAAATGCATGCCGACGAAGTTTTCGGGCCGTACGAGCACCTTGGCCATTTCCGCGATCGACAGCGACGAGGTGTTGGACGCAATGATCGAATTCGGCCCGACGCGCTTCTCGACTTCCGTCAGCACCCTCTTCTTAACCTCCATGTTTTCAACCACCGCTTCAATAATGACATCCACCGATTCCATACCACTGTAGTCCAGCGTTGGGCGGATGGAAGCCAGCACGGCGTCCGCCTTGTCCTGTTGCATTCGTCCGGAGCCAACTTGCCTGGCCAGAAGCTTTTTTGCCTCCGCGATACCCAGATCGAGCGCCCTCTCAGCGATGTCCTTCATTACCACCGGTACCCCGCGGACTGCGGAGGTATAGGCAATGCCCCCACCCATGATGCCGGCGCCCAGGACCGCTGCGCCCTGAACCTTACGCCCGACCTTCGCGTAGGCCTTGCCCTTCTTCCTGATCGCCTGATCGTTGATAAACAATTGGACGAGTGAGGCTGCGGCCTGCGTGCGCGCGATTTGAGCAAATGCAGCATGTTCGAGGCGCAAGGCATCGTCGCGAGACATTGGCGCCGCGCTCTCCAGCAACTCCACCGCTGCAAGTGCCGCGGGTTGATGAGCTGCGGTCTTGGCGGCCGCTGCCTTTGCTTGCTCGAAAACTGATGCATCCGCGTTAAAAGGACCGCACCGCCGTTGCCGGCGCGCGCGCCATTCATCCGAGGCGATGAGCGATTTCAGACGCTCCACAGCCGCGCCCCGTAGCGCTTCCGCCGAGACAACAGCGTCCACAGCGCCGGATGCCAGAGCGATTTGCGCCTTCTGCGGCTTGCCGCTCGTGATCCACTCGATCGCCGTCGCAGCGTTCGTCAGGCGAGGCAAGCGCACTGTACCGCCGAATCCCGGAAATATTCCCAGAGATACCTCTGGCACACCAACCTGGGCAGGTTCCGACATCACCCGGGCATCCGCCGCGAGCGCCATCTCCAATCCGCCACCGAGCGCAAGACCGTTGATGGCGACGACGCTAGGAATACTAAGGTCTTCGAACGCCGTAAACACCGCGTTCTGCGCTGCGATGTACGCTTCAACATACGCCTGCGGCTGGGCAAAGAGTGCGGTGAACTCGAAGATATCCGCGCCTACGATAAATGCCTCCTTCGCGCTCGTGACCAGCACGCCGCGGACGCCGGCCGCGGCGCGGATAGCCCCCGTAGCGGCCTTGAGCTCATCGACGGTTCGAACGTCAAACTTGTTGATCGCCTCGTTGCGCCGATCGAAGCACAGCTCGGCGAAGCCATCATCCCGCAGCTCGACGCGCAGGCATTGCCCTTCAAACATGCTCGGCCCTCATGAGTTACAAGCCGGTGATCCGCGCGCACCCAGCCACCCGAAGCCCTTGCTTCGAGCAGTTGGTATGGCGCAATATTCCGGAAGTCAGCGCCATGGCCAACATCGTCTCGTCATCCAAGTGGAGCGTACGCCCGACATGAACCACATTCCCCTGTTTGATCTGACCGGCCGCGTAGCCGTCATTACAGGCTCGTCGCGCGGCATCGGCCGCGCCATTGCCGAACGGCTCGCGGAACAAGGCGCCAAGGTCGTCGTTTCCTCCCGCTCGCAGGCCGCGACCCAGGACGTCGCCGATGCCATCAATTCGGTGCGCGGCAGCGGCACAGCCATCGCTGTTGCGGCCAACATCTCGTCGAAGGACGACCTCGTCCGGCTCGTAGAGCGTACGCGTGAGTCGTTCGGCAAGATCGATATTCTGGTCTGCAATGCGGCCACAAACGTCCATTTCGGGCCGTTGTCCACCATCAAGGACGAGCAGTTCCGTAAAATTCTGGACAACAACATCCTGTCGAATCACTGGCTGATCCAGCTCGTCGCGCCCGAAATGATCACGCGCGGGAACGGAGCGATCACACTCGTGTCTTCCATCGGGGGTATGCTGGGTAGCCCCCTCATCGGGGCCTATAACATTTCCAAGGCCGCGGATCTGCAACTCGCGCGCAACCTGGCCGTAGAGCTCGGACCGCACAACGTCAGAGTCAATTGCGTCGCGCCGGGGCTCGTGAAGACGGACTTCGCACGTGCCCTGTGGGAAAATCCCCGGATCGCCCGGTCCGCGGAAGCTTCCACGCCTCTGCGCCGCCTCGGAGAACCCGACGACGTCGCAGGCGCCGTCGTGTACCTCAGCTCGGATGCGGCGCGGTATGTGACCGGCCAATGCATAGTCGTCGATGGCGGTGGGATCATCTCCAGCCCGGCGCTCACCGAATGAGCTTGTGGTGAGCCCCATACGGCCGGCACCGCTCTCAAGCCACTTCGAACAGACCGGCGGCACCCATGCCGCCGCCAACGCACATCGTGACCACGACGTAGCGCGCGCGGCGTCGGCGACCTTCGATCAACGCGTGACCGGCGAGACGCGCGCCTGACATTCCGTACGGATGACCGAGCGCAATGGCCCCGCCATTGACGTTGAGCTTCTCGTCAGGGATCCCGAGCTTCTCACGGCAATACAAGACCTGAACCGCGAACGCTTCGTTCATTTCCCACAGACCGATGTCATCGATCGTGAGACCGTGGCGCGCCAGCAGCTTTGGAATGGCGTAGACAGGGCCGATGCCCATCTCGTCCGGCTCGAGCCCTGCGACTGCGATACCCCGATAAATTCCCAGCGGTGACAGCCCACGGCGCTGCGCCTCCCGGCCTTCCATCAGCACCAGAGCACAAGCACCGTCCGAGAGCTGGCTGGCATTGCCGGCTGTAACGCAGTGCCCCTCACCGCGGACCGGTTTCAAGGTGGCAAGGCCCTCGAGCGTCGTATCCGCGCGCACGCCTTCATCCTGACTCAGCGTGACCTCTCGATAGCTGACAGCCTTCGTCTGCTTGTCAGTCACGGCCATCGAGGTCCTGACCGGGATGATCTCGGCATCAAATCGCTGCTCCCTGATGGCCGCCGCTGTGCGCTGTTGGCTCTGGAGTGCATACGCATCCTGTGCCTCGCGGCCTATGTGGTAACGCTGCGAAACGATTTCCGCCGTATCAATCATCGCCATGTAGGCAGCGGGATGCATGTCGACGAGTGATGCGTCCTGCTCGATCCAGAGGCGTTCCGTCTGTACCTTGCTGATGGAGTCCACGCCACCGCCGACGGCGACCTGCATTCCTTCAGACACTATCTGGTGCGCGGCCACCGAAATTGCCATCAGTCCGCTGGCACATTGCCGATCGAGGGACATGCCAGCCACCGTCACAGGGAGGCCCGCGCGCAACGCGGCGAGCCGCCCGATGTTCATCGTCTGACATCCCATCTGCAGTGCCGAACCGAGAACGACCTCCTCGACCTCTCCGGGCTCGATCCCCGCACGCTCCACCGCTGCACGGATCACGTGTCCGGCCAAAGTCGGCGACAATGTTGCATTCAATGCCCCGCGGTAGGCTTTTCCGATCGGGGTACGTGCGGTCGACACGATGACGGCTTCTCTCATTGGATACTCACTGCTGCTCGTTGACTCAACCTATTGATTGCCCGCCATCCACGAGAAGGGTCTCTCCGGTGATGAAGCTGCCCGCCTCTGAGGCAAGCAGCGCGACAGCACCTGAGATCTCAGCCGGCCGCGCGAATCGGCGCAGCAGAATTCGTGACAGCAGGCGCTGTTGCACCTCCTCGCCCAGCGTGTCGGTCATGCCGCTCTCCACTGAGCCTGGCGCTATCGCGTTGACACGTATGCCGTGGGTCGCCCACTGGGCGGCAAGATCCTGAGTCAGATGCACGATTGCAGCCTTGGTCGTGGTATAGGGCACGACCTGCCCCGCTTCGGGCACGTAGGACAGGAAGGCGCCCACGGATGCAATATTGATGATGGCGCCACCACCATGAGTGATCATGCGCCGGGCAACGTGCCGGCAAGCGAGGAACGTGCCGGTCAAATTTACATCCACGACCTTCCGCCAACCCGCGAGAGGGATGTCCTGCGGCAGCCCCCACCACGAGGCGCCAGCATTATTGATCAGGATACCGATGTTCCCAAGTTGCTCCGTTGCTTGTACAACAGCCTGCTCGATCTCCTCTTCGCGCGCGATGTCGCAACGAAGACCGACCGCTCGACGTCCGAAGCGGCCGGCAATTCCCGCGGCGATCTGCATACAATCCGCCTCGTGCCGGGAAGCGAGCGCGACGTCGCATCCGAGATCGGCCAGGGTGGCTGCCATCGCCTCTGCCAAAGCTCCCCTGCCGCCCATGATCAGGGCGACCTTCCCGTCGAGGCGAAAAAGATTTCCGGTAAAACCCGGTTGCAAAAGGTCCGCAACTTGATCTTCAGCCATAGTGAGCCTCGTCCGTTGACTGTACAACGGCCCTCATGTCGCATCGAATCCAGCGGTGCGCACCGCCTGGATCCCATAGGTGAGTGCCAACGCAAGACCTCCGGCATACCCGACACCGTACACATCACCGGCATCGGCGCCCGCCGCGAAGAGTCCCAGCACCGGCGAGCCATCTGCCTTGAGCACCCGCGCGGACGCATCCACGCTCAGTCCACCGTGTGTGTGAGTAATGGCGGAGCGCACCACGAGTGCATAAAAGGGAGGCTTATCCAGCACCGAGAAATTCTCGGCTCGCGAAGGTTGTAGCACCTCCCAGCCATTGCGGCAGCGCTCGTTATAGTCGTCGATCGAGCGGCGCAGCCGCGCGCCATCGAAACCCTGGGCAGCCGCGAAACGCTCGATCTCCTCGAGTGTGAGTGCCACGGTGCCGTTGCCGCCCTGTTCCAGCGCGATCTTCATCTTGTCCACCGCTTCAGTTCCTTTGACGATGGCCGTCGTCGCGTGAGCCTGATGGACGGCTGCATCCCAAAAACAAATCGCCCGCGCGTTTGGCTGGGTCACAACGTGATTGGCGTTGGTGTGATCTCCAAGCGATTCATCGCAGAAGCGCTTCCCCGCCTCATTCAGCAGCAGGGCATGGTCGCTGTGATACTGCGACAGCAGCGTATACAAATGCGGCGCGCCCCAATTCGGGGACTCGCTCACCAAGTGACCGTAGAATCCGGGGTTCGAACCGCGCACTTCGGCGCCGACAGAGGTTGCCAACCGCATCGCATCACCGGCGCTATGCGGATTGGTACGCAACAACAGTCCCTCACGCGCGTTGATGTGAATGTATCGGGCACGCAATTCGGCACAGTTCTGATAGCCACCCGTCGCCAGCAACGTCGCCCTCGCACGCACATCGATCACGCCGTCGGCATGAGTAGTTCGTGCACCCACAACCGCGCCGCCGTTATCAGTCAGCAGGTTCCGGGTCTGCGTATCCAACACAACATGGCCGCCGTGCTGCTCCACCAGATGGCCGCAGCCGCGCAAATGATCGAGTATGTCGATCTGATAGCCGCGGCCGTGCAGCACCGACACCGCCGGCGAGATCGCAATGCCGCGGCGGCGCAGCCATGCAAGCCCCAAGCCGTAGTTGCGCAAAACCACGTCCCCCAGGCCAGGTCTGCCGCCGCCATAAAGCTGCATGCGGCCCGGGGACGTGGCAGTCCACAATACGCCACCCGAGAGCAAGGCCGATCCGCCGATGCTCTGCGCCTTCTCGATCACGATCACTCGCGCGCCGCGCTCCGCTGCATACCCTGCGGCGGACAATCCGGCCATGCCAGCCCCGAGCACCAGCAGATCACACTCGATGGACTCGTGCTCAGTCATTGCGCTGCATTGTATCGGCGCGCTGCGGTCAGAAGCGCGCTTCGCCCTGCAGCAGCACGACGCGTGGCTCACCGGCTACCGTGTAGACCTCGCCCAGACCACCGGGTTTATCCACACCCAGTGTGCCATACCGCCGATTGCTCAAGTTGCGACCGATGACTGCAACCGACCACTTGTCGCTGTCCGGGCCCAGACGGACGCCGCCATTCAACGTCGTGAAGCTGCTCTGATAGGACAATGGATTGAGATTCAGACCCGTGTAGTACCCGGCCGTGTACCGCAAGTCCCCGTTGACGGTCAAGCGCAGGTTGCCTGGCATGGCGAAGTCATACGCTGCGCCCCCGGTCAGCAGCCACTTTGGCGCGCGGTACAAGGGACGGCCGGACAAGTTCTGGGTCTTGGCTCCTGTCACCGGCGCGGTTAGACAACCCAGAGCAGCAGTCTGGCCCGTGTAGCACTGCGCGGCGTTGAATTCCTCGAAGTAAGCCTGGTCATAGTTCGCCGAGCCGCGCAAGGTGAGGCCGGCGAGCGGCCGATAGGCGGTTTCAAATTCAACACCGCGGGTGATGGTGCTGGCCGCATTCTGCGTTACGAAGGTCACGGCCGTATTGCTCAGAGCGATCAACGAGGTCAGCGGCAGACCTTCGTACTTGTAGCGAAACGCGGTGAGCGACCCGGTCAGCTTGTGATCGAGCAGGGAGGCCTTTACGCCGCCCTCGAAGCCTTTGGCCTTTTCGGCATTGTAGGACAACGTCTGCAACGTCGAGATGGCCGACAACGTACCCGGATTCGAAAAGCCGCCGGACAGATAGCCTGTCTTGTAGGCACCGTACAACATGATCTGATCGGTCGCGTGCCAGGCCAGGGTGGCTTCCGGTGAGAAATTGTTTTCGCTCTTGCTGCCGGCTATCACCTTGCCCTGGGCCAGGTAGCCGGCGATGCCGACGCCCTTCGGGTTGACGTATTTGTTGAAGGAATTCAGGCTCTTGTCCTCGCGCGTGTAGCGGCCACCCCCGGTCAATTCCACATTACCCGGAAGCTTCACGATCACCTGGCCGAAGACCGATGACGCATGGCTCTTGTTGTGCTGCTCATTGTCATACAGGTTGTAACGGCCCGTGGCCGGATCCAACAGGTTCGGCCCATTCGCGCCCCCCACGAACAAGGTCCGGTCGTTGTACTCGTAGTGACCGCCGGCGGCGAAATTGAACATGCCATCGAGTGAGGAGACGGCCCGCAGCTCCTGATAATAGCTGCTGTTCTTTTCGTCGCTGTACGACCAGAAGTATGAGTATGACGTGCTGTCAGCATTGCCTTGGCTGACATAGTCATAGTGATAGAAGCCGGTAATCGACGTCAGGTTGACGAGCCCGAAATTGTAGTTGAGCGTCAGAGTGGGCAGAACGGAGTCATCCTTGCTGAAAGGCTGACCGTTGTTGTACTTCTTGACCTCCGGCCAGGAGTCGACAATGGCCTGTGACAACCAGCCTTGCGACGACTTGTCATTGAGCGTGCAATCCCCATTCGGATCGACGATGCCGCCAGTCGTCACCGGCTGTGTGCGGCCGGGCGGACAGGCCATAACTTCGTCAAAACTCTGCAGGCTCTGGCCTCGATAGCGGCTGAGCAGCAGTTTGAGGTTGGCGTTGAACCGGGCCTCGCCGTCGTATTTCAATGTCAGGCGCACCGCTTCCTTCTCTTCGGCACCCAGATGGGGCTGCGCCGGCGGAACGAACGTGCTTCCCGAAGCGGCGGTGCGTATCAGGTCGGGAACACCGGTGTCCTGGTTGGTGATGTAGCCATCGCTCTTGCTGGCGAAGCCCGCCACGCGGTATCCCAGGCTGTCCGTCAGCGGTCCGGAGATTGCCGCCTCCAGCGAACGGTTATGGTTGGTAGTGACTTCGTAACCGGCGCGCGCGAAGGCTGAGAATGTCTTCGTCGGGTCGGCCGACTTGACCGACACCACACCGCCAGGTGAGTTTTTGCCGAAGAACAGGGCCTGGGGTCCCTTCATCACTTCGATGCCGGCCACATCGAAGAGCGCATCGTTGAGAATACGGCCGCGGCTCATCTCCATGCCGTCGAAAACCAGCAGGATCGACTGCTCCAGGCCCGCGTCCAGGCTCGAAGAGCTGACACCGCGCATCGAGACGGAGGTTCCCGAGCCGGTAAAGCCGCGATCCAGCGTAATCTGCGGCGCGACGAGCCTGATATTCGCCACTGAGGTCAGGTCGTATTGGCGGATTTCCTCCGGTGTCACGGCAGAGACCGCCACCGGCACATCCACCCAGCGCTCCGAACGCAAGCGTGCGGAAACGACTACTTCCTGCAGCTCCGGGGGTTCTGCGGGTGCCGCGGGGGCAGCCTCGGGCCCCGCGCTATCCGCCCCGGGCGCGGTCTCAGCTGCCGCAGTACGCGGCACCAACAGCGTGCTCACGGTAACCGACGATGTTACCAGCAGCATTACCACATTCGATTTGAGAACCACGATTCCCCCTCCCGTAGTCTTGTTCTAGCTCAATTGCAACAAACAATGGAGCGCCCCGCCAACATATCGGCGTACCAAAAAAATACTCCATCACCCATTAACCGTGCTGACTCGACACTACTCGACCGTATGGTCGGTCGTCAACTGCAGGAAGCACTTTTGGGCTGAGTTGTGTGCAACTGCTGCGCGAGCGCGCCGCCGACCACCCGGCAGCAAACCTCCGGCATCACCGGCAGCTTAAGGTTGGTTACCGCCGCGGCGACTCAGGCCGGGGCAGACATATGTCCGGCATCGGCAAAGCGCGCCAAATGAAAATCGCGATTGCCGAAGAGCGTGCCGTTTACCATCACCCGGCGGTAGTAGTGACTCACATCGAGCTCGTCGCTGATGCCGATACCGCCATGCATTTGCACAGCCTCGGCCGCAATGCGGCGCGCCGCACTACAGGTAAAGGCGCGCGCGCCGCTGATGATCCGCTCGCGCCCCTCGACCGGACCCTCCAGCGCCCGTTGTGCAGCTGAGCTGAACGCGCGCACTTCCTGCTCGAGCATGTACATCTCCGCCATGCGATGCTGTAGTGCTTGATTGACAGCGATGGGCTTGCCGAATTGCTTTCGCACTTGCGAATACTGGAAGGTCGCCGCATTGAGCGCGCGCACCGCGCCCAGCGCTTCACTACACAGCGCCACAGCAGCTTCATGCAGACAATCTGCAAGCGCCCTGGCATCTGCATCCGGTGATGCGGCGGCGGCGAACGGCTCTGCCGCCGCTCCGTCGAAGTGCAAATTGGCAGCGCCGCGGCCATCGAGCAACGGGAAACTTCGGCAAGTCACGCCCGCCGCGGCCGCGTCGACCAGGTACAGCGATACCTTGCCCCCGCGCTCAGCGTTTGTTGCTGAGACGATAAATCGATTGGCGCAATCACCATGTAGTACGGCAATCTTATGGCCGTACACAGCACCATTGCGATATTCACATGCGCACGGGGTCTGCGTGCCCGCATGCAGAGACTCCTGGTGGGCGAGAGCCAGCCGCATACTCCCATCCGCGAGTCTCGGCAACATGTCTGCCCGTTGTGCCGCATCCGCGCGCTTCAGCACCAGGCCCGTACCGAGAATCACGCTGGCCAGAATCGGCTCTAACAGTAATTTCGCACCCACCGCTTCCATGAGGGGTGCGGTGGCCGCTACGGGCGCCGCCACGCCGCCCGCCTCTTCCGGCAATCGCAGTGCCAACCAACCCATGGCGGCGTAGTCGGACCACGCCCGCTCGCTATAGCCGCATCCAACACGCAGGACCGTCCGGCGTTGCTCAAACGAGTACTGGTCTGCGGTGTAGCGCTCAATGTTCTCGCGCAGCATCGTGACCAGATCCGCGTCTACGGCATTGACATTGATATGAGCGTTCATGTCACTGGCCCAGCACCGACCTGGCAATAATATTGCGCTGGATTTCGGCCGAGCCCCCGTAAATGGTCGCCGCACGATTGTACAGGTGGCAACGAAGAATACCGGCGGTGTCGTCCGGCCCCATTGGCGGCGGTCCTTCACCATGCAGAGTGTTTGTATCGTAAGCCACGCCGGCATAACCCAGCGCATCCACGGTCGCTTCGAGGATGTCTTGATACATTTCCGAGGCGCGCACCTTCAGCAGCGAGGCTTCCGCGCCCGTTTCCACTCCTGCCATCATGTCGGCCAGTGTCTGATAGGACACACATTCCAAGGCAAGTAGGCGTAACTCGAGCTCGACGCAGCGGCTGCGCAATGCAGCATCGTTCTGTTCGGTGGCCATGGCTTGGAGATGCTCGAGCGCGAATTTCGATTCACCCAATCCCGAGCCGTAAGTGCGTTCATTGATCAGCAGGAACTTGGCCAACGCCCAACCGCCGCCCTCCTCGCCGACCCGGTTTGCCACCGGCACGCGCACTGCGTCCAGCCATACTTCATTGACGTGGTGACACATGTCCATGCTGCGCACCGGTTTGACGGATACGCCCGCGCTGCGCATGTCGACCAACAAGAAGGAAAGGCCGCGTTGTGGCCGCTCCTCGTGCGAGGTCCGCACCAGGCAAAACATCCAGTCCGCCCACTGCGCGTACGTGGTCCAGGCCTTCTGGCCAGTAACAATATAGTGATCGCCCTCGCGCACGGCACAGGTGCGCAGATTCGCCAGGTCGGAGCCCGCGCCCGGCTCAGAAAAACCCTGAGCCCACCAATGTTCCGTCGACACGATGGGTGGCAGGAAACGCTGCTTCTGCGTTTCGCTGCCGTACGTGTAGATGACGGGTCCCACATATTTCACGCCGAATGGAATTATCCAGGGACAGCCGGCGCGTCCGAGCTCGTCTTCGAAGACAAAGCGTTCCAGCGTCGACCAACCGAGGCCGCCATACTCCGGCGGCCAGTGCCCAACCCCCCAGCCGCGGCTTTGCAACGCCTGCATCCAACGCACATACTCATCCTTGTTGAGCATCAAATGCCGCGAGCTCTTACGCAGAATGTCCGCCGGCATGGTCGTCCGGACGAACTCGCGAATATCGCTCCGCAATAGTTCAGCCCGCCGCCAAACGCTGCCGCTCATGTGCGGCCCCCGCCCGCTGCAGGCTTGTTGAGTCCGCTCAGAAAGGTCTCACAGAGCGTTTCGGCAAGTTTTTGTGTGGGGATCTTGCTCGGCAGGGCCGGATACCACTGGTAGGCCCAGCTGCACATGCCCAGAAATCCATAGGCGGTCAGCTCGATGTCGCATTTGCGAAACGTCCCGGCCGCAACCCCTGCCTTGAGAATGCCGCAGATCTTCCCGAAGTATTCCTGCCGGCGCCTGCGGATCTCAGCCCGTTTGGGCTCGTCCAGCTCGGTGTAGTGTTCGAAGAACGCGCGCACGTAACCCGGATGCTTGGCGATCTCGTCCAGGATGTCGCGGCAGGCGTAGACCAGCAGCTGGTCAGGGTTCGCGCCGCGCCGCTGCTCGGAATCCAGTCCATCGATGAGCGCCGCGATATGCTGTTGGTGAATCGCGTACAGGATATCCGTCTTGCTGCGAAAGTAGTGATACAGCGTGGGCTTGCCCAGCCCGACCTCGTCCGCCAGCATCTGCATGGTCGCGCGGTGATAACTGCCCGCATCGAACAGATCGGCGCAGCGCTCGATGATTTCCTGGCGCTTGTCATCATGCGCCGTGGACATCACCTTACCGCTGTCCTTCTTCGCGCTCCTCCGTGCGCTCACTTTAGCCATCTGTTTGATTCCTCGTCATGAATAACCCTTGACGTCGGCGTCGGTCTTGTTGGCATGCTTTGCAAGCTCAATATGCGCGATCTGCCGGCAATGCACTTCATCGGGGCCATCCGTGAGCCGCACGATGCGTGTGTTCGCATACATCCGCGCCAGTCCGAAGTCTTCGCACACACCGGCCCCACCGAAGGCTTGGATAGCCTCATCAATGATGCGCAGTGCGATTCGCGGCGCTGCCACTTTGATCATGGCGATTTCGGCACGGGCTGTCTTGTTGCCGACCGTGTCCATCATGTGCGCGGCCTTGAGACACAAGAGCCTCGCCATCTCGATGTCGATGCGGGCCTCGGCGATACGCTGTTCCCAGACCGAGTGTTCCGATATCTTCTTGCCGAAGGCACTGCGCGATTGCAGCCGCACGCAGATCCTCTCCAGCGCCACCTCTGCGGACGCGAGGGTTCGCATGGTGTGATGAATACGCCCCGGACCCAATCGTCCCTGCGCAATTTCAAAGCCACGCCCCTCACCCAGCAGCATATTTTCCACCGGTACCCGGACTTGATCGAGCGTCACCTCGAAATGGCCGTGCGGCGCATGGTCATAACCGAATACCGGCAGATGACGCACGATGTTCACACCCGGGGCATCCGGAGGAACGATAATCATCGACTGCTGGCGATACGTAGCGGCCGACGGATCGGTTTTACCCATCAGAATGAAAAAGCCACAGTGCGGGTGCCCGGCCCCGGACGACCACCACTTGCGGCCATTGATGACATACTCGCCGCCATCACGTCGAATTTCAGTCTGAATATTGCGGGCGTCGGACGAGGCGACGTTGGGCTCGGTCATCAGGAATGAGGAGCGCGTTTCGCCGTTGGCCAATGGCAACATCCAGCGCCGCTTCTGCTCCGGCGTGCCGTAGCGATGCAGCACTTCCATGTTGCCGGTATCCGGCGCCATGCAATTGAACACCTCGGAAGCGAACGAGACCCGCCCCATCAGTTCTGCAATAGGTGCATATTCAACGTTGGTAAGACCGACGCTGGTGAAATACTCGTCATCGTGCTCCGAAGGCGGCATGAACATATTCCACAGACCTGCCGCACGCGCTTTGTGCTTGAGCTCCTCGAAGACCGGAGGAATCTCTTTCCAACGATCCAGCGCCGCCGACTGCTGCGCGTAGACCGGGACCGCGGGGTACACGTACTCGTCCATGAAACGGTTTACCCGCTCAAACCAGTGCCTGGATCTTTCCGACTGATCGAAATTCATGACAGCGCCCCCAGTATCGTCACCGCACTGACACCCGGCGCACCGTACACATGGGAATACCCAATGCGCGGTGGCTTCGGAACTTGACGCGCGCCGGCAGCCCCTCGCAACTGCAGGCATAGCTCATGCACCTGGCGCAGACCCGAAGCGCCAATGGGCTCACCGTTGGCGAGACAGCCGCCATCGGTATTGATGGGCAAGTGCCCGCCGATCGCTGTCGCTCCATCACGCAACAGGGCTTCCTGATCTCCATCGCGACAAAACCCATTCTCGGCCATGTGCATGATCTCGGCGCCGGATTCGGTATCCTGCAACTGTACAACGTCAACATCTTCAGGTCCCACCGCAGCCATTTCATAAGCCGCCCGCGAAGCCATCACCGTGGGTGACGCCGCACGTTGTAGTGCCAGCGACGGACTGAAAACCTCGAATGAACCGAAGTTGCGCGTGCGGATGGACGCTGCCCGCAACACGATTGGCTTGCCGCCGAATCGGCGCACAGCTGCCGCGTTCGCGAGTACCAGAGCCACAGCGCCCTCAGCTGGCGAACAGAACATGTACTTGCGCAATGGATCATTGAGCATCGGCGACTGCGCAATCTCCTCATAGTCCAGCGCCCGGCGGCGCCAGGCATTTGGATTGAGCGCACCATTGGCATAGGCCTTGACGGCCACGCGCACCAGTGCATCGTTGGTGATGCCGAATTCGTGCATGTAGCGCTTGAGCTTCAGGGCAAAGAACTGTGTGGTGAGTGCAAAGCCTGCCTCACCGTACCAATTGCCCAGCCCCCACTCGGATGGATTCACGACAAAGGCGCCGTGCTCATGCTTATCGAAGCCCACGGCCATAGCCACATCGGCCTGCCCGGACCGCAACGCCATGTACGCGCCCAACAGAGCGCTGCCCCCGGTAGCACAGCCATTCGCGACATTGATGAACGGTAACCCGGTCAAGCCCAACCGATTCACCATGGTGTCGGCGTTGCCGGCACTGCTACTACCGCCAAAGGCGTACTGCACGTCCTTCCAGGACAGGCCCGCGTCGGCCAAGGCGGCTTGTGCAGCCACCACGCCCTGCTCCATGCCACTGAGTTGCGGCGTACGCCCAAATGGATGGATTCCAATGCCGATGATGAACACGTCGCTCATACGCGTTGCCCCATAGGCTTGAATGCGAAGCAAACAACCTCGTCGCCGTTGCTATCGGTAAATAGGGGCGCAAAGATCAGCTCCATCGGCATGCCGATGCGCAGCGCACTGTCGCCCGCCACGATCCGCGACTCGACAATCACTTCGCCAGGCAATTCGATGTACCCAAGTTGAAAGGCAACGAAATCTCCCGGCTTGCGAGTCACTGCATACGGCGGTGACTTGGGTGCGAACTCCTGTGTGGTCCAGGTCCATAGGTGACCGGTATTGCCAAGACGGCGCAATGCGATGGCTGATCCGCAGCACCGCGGACAACTCGCTTGCCGCGGAAAACTCACCACACCGCAGCTCCTGCACTCACTGCCGATGAGATGTGGATCGTTCGATGGCCATTCAAATAGTTGAGTGTCGATTGAGCGTTGCATGGCGATGCCTAACCTGCCCGTTGCGCTGTCTGCCACGCATACCCCGCCACTGCTTCCACGTGGCGTGCATATTCGCGCGCGCGTTCACTCACGGCATTGCCGCGCAGCACCCGGCCACGGATGCCGTGCAGGATGGCAGCAAAACGGAATAGATTGAACGCTACATAAAACTCCAGATGCTCTATGCCGCTGCGCCGAGTACGCAGGCAATACGAAGCAACGTAGTCGCGTTCCGATGGAATCCCCAACGCCTGCCAATCCCTTCCCACCAGACCGGAAACGGCCAGTGTAGGCATGCGATACATCATCAGGTGGTAACCGAAGTCTGCCAGCGGATGCCCGAGTGTGGATAACTCCCAGTCGAGAATGGCAAGTACACGCGCCTCGGTAGGATGAAAGATCAGGTTGTCACAACGATAGTCGCCGTGTACGACCGTCACTTCCTCGCCAGCCGGGATATTCGCGTTGAGCCAGTCAATCACGCGCTCCAGGTCCCCCACGCGGCCTGCCTCGGTATCGGCTGAGTACTGCCTGGACCAGCGCCCGATCTGGCGCGCGAAATAGCTGCCCGGTTTGCCGTAATCGCCCAAGCCCGCCGCCACGTGATCTACGTTGTGCAGGCATGCCAGTGCAGCATTCATTGCGTCGAAGTATCGTGCACGCTCCGTGGGAGGGACTTCGGGGAATGAGGTATCCCAAAACACACGTCCTTCAACATGTCCCATCACGTAAAACCAGGTGCCGATCACGGTGTCATCGGTGCACAGGGCCAACGTATCCGGCACCGGCACCGCGGAATGAGCTTTGAGCGCACGCATGACTCGATACTCGCGATCTACGGCATGCGCGGACGCCGGCAACATGCCCGGCGGCTTGCGGCGTAACACATAACGCCGCCGAGGAGTATCCAATGAGTAAGTGGGATTCGATTGGCCGCCTTTGAATTGAGCGATGCTCAGCGGACCCTGGAAGCCGGGCACATGTTCGGAAAGATAGTTTTCGAGCCGCGTCGCGTCCAACTCGAAGCCGGCGCGTATGTCACTTACTTCTGCAGCCAACACTAGATGCCCCCCTTGCCAGCGATCCGCGCCGCGTCCCAGCGCGGCTGCCTAGCGCCCCTTCCAGACCGGGGTGCGTTTTTCCAGGAACGCCTTGACGCCCTCTTTGGCATCCTCGGAGTGGTGTACGACATTGCATGTCATGGTTTCAAGGGTGATCAGCGAGTTGGTGTCGGCGTCGAGTCCGCGGTTCACCGCCATCTTGGTCATCCACATGCAGAACGGGCTCTTGTCGATCAGCGGCGCACAGAATTCCGCTATGAGCTTGTCGAACTCGGCCTGCGGCGCCGAGGCATTGACCAGTCCCCAGTCGGCGCACTGATCGCCGCTCAGCAGCTTGCCGGTCAACATCAATTCCTTGGAACGGCGCATGCCAATCATGCGCGGCAGACGATAGATCGGGCCGGCTCCGCCGAAGAGCGCGCGGCGAATGTGGAAGTCGCCGATCCTGGCCTCGGCGGTGGCGAGTGCGAAATCGCACGAGATCATCAGCTCAAATCCGCCCGCGACCGCATAGCCCTCCACCGCGGCAATGGTGGGCTTGCGCATGTTGAATATCTTGTCGTAGGTGCGCGCTGAATCGATCGCCAACTGCAGCGAGGTCGAGGTGGCGTGCAGCACAGGGCTGACCAACTGGTCGAGGTCCGCGCCGGAGCAGAAGGTGTTACCGCGCCCGCGGAAGACCACCGCCAACGCCTTCGGGTCATCATGAGCCCGATCGACCGCGAGCTCGAGCTCCTTCAGCAATTGGGGACTGACGCAGTTGCGCTTGTGCGGCCGGTTCAGCCAGATGGTGCAGATACCATCATCCGCCACCTCATATTGAATCACGTCTTTCTCAACCATGATGAAACCTCGTTCGGTAGTAATTCGCTTTATGACGGCCGCCCGGGCTAACCCGCCGCTCCCGCCGCACGTGCCTCGAGCCATCCGGCCTGCGCCAACGGCCGTACGCGAGCCGCGAGCTGCGCTGCATTGCTGGAAGCCGCGTTGCCGTGCTGCATTCTGCGCACGACGCCTTGAATGATGGCTGCGACGCGAAACAGGTTGTAGGCACGATAGAAGCCCCAGTTTCCCTGCACCGCAAATCCGGTCTGCTCGCAATAGCGAGCTGCATATTCGTCGAAACCCGGAATGCCCAACGCCTTGAGATCCTTTCCCTTGAGCGTGCCGCGCAGGTCCACACCAACCGGGCGGTACCACTCCATCATGTGATAGGTGAGATCGCCCAGCGGGTGACCAATGGTGGACAGCTCCCAATCAATCACCGCCACCACCCGCGGTTCGGTGGGATGAATCAGTACATTGTGAAAGGAATAGTCGCCGTGAGAGATACGCGCCACGCCATCATCCGCGGGCACGGCACCTGGCAACCATGCCATCAGCTTGTCCATTTCCGCGATGTCGTCCGTCTTGGCCGTTTCGTACTGCTGCGACCAACGGCGGATTTGCCGCGCGAAGTAGTTTCCGGGGCGGCCGAAGTCCTGCAGACCCAGGCTGACAGGATCCAACCGATGCAGGCGGGCCAGCGTCGCATTCACCGAGTCGAATATCGCGGCACGATCCGCGCAGGACAGATCCGGCATGGCGCAATCCCAGAATATCCGGCCTTCCACGTGGCGCATGACGTAGAAGCTCGTGCCGATGACCGCTTCGTCCTCGCACAACACCAGCGGTTCGGGCACCGGGAGTCCCTGCTCCGCCAATACCGTCAGCACCCGGAACTCGCGCTCGACCGCGTGTGCGGATTTCAACAGCACGCCCGGCGGCTTGCGGCGCAGCACATACTTTTGCGCAGGCGTTTCCAACAGATAGGTCGGATTCGATTGTCCGCCGTCGAACTGTCTCACCCGTAACGGACCGCGGTACTGGCCGGCCAGGGCGCCACGCAGCCACAGATCCAACTTCTGTTCATCAAAGCGGACGTTGTCCCGCACCTCACCCAGGTCGCCGAGATACTTTTTCGGCGCCGGCTCGGCCGCTGAATCATTTGCAGGTGGTGTTTGCATCTGTACGCACGCTATCGACCGTCCGGTCGGTTGTCAACACCGTGCACGCTCCTTGCACGTCTTCAACCGCACGCAGCCGGGTCCTGCTCGGGCGGTTGTTCCGCGACCCACTTGCGCAATTCGACGCGATTGAACTTACCCCATTCCGTTCTGGGCAGGCTCGCGGTGAACAGCAGGCGTTCCGGCAAACACTCCTTGGGCAGGCCGCGCTCGAGCAGATGTGTCACCAGTTCCTCGAGGCGCGGCCGCGCGTGATCGAATTTGGCAATCGCGACTATCACCGCCTGTTCGCCCAGGCGCGGATGCGCGCTGCCAACCACCACGACTTCCGCAATCTTCGCGTGCTCGGCGAGCAGCCGCTCCATTTCGAGCACGTCGATCTGCAAGCCACCGCGGCGAATGACATCTTTGATGCGGCCCGCGCACGAGATGTAGCCGTCATCGCTGGCTATCATCAAATCACCGGTCCGATAGAAACCATCCTCGGTCAGCGCCGCGCGCGTGAGCTCCGGTTGCGCGAAATACCCCATGAACAGCGACGGCCCTCGACACACATACTCGCCCGCGTGGCCCACCGGCATGGGCTTGCTGGTACCAGGTTCAGTGATGCGGTATTCGTGTCCCGCAAATGGCACACCGTCCTTGTGCAGACGTACGGCAGCCGCGTCACCGGGCCGCCCAGGCGCATGACCCAGACATTCCGACAGTCCGTAATCACGCACCACGCGAAAGCCGAAGCGTCGTTCTGCATCCTCGAACAAGTGATCGGGACCAGCGCCCGACACCACCAGGCGCATGGATCTCAGCAGCGGCTCGGTGCCACGCTCCAGCGCCAACATGTCGAACACGTGTGTGCCCACGGTAATGCAATAGGTGCCGCCATAACGTGCAATTGCTTCGGCCACGAGCTGCGCCTTCCAACGCGCGTTGGGCAGAATCGGCGCTCCGCTCAAGAGGGGCATGTAGACATCGAACACTGAACCGCTCGCGTGCCCGTATGGACCGAAAGCCACGTACACATCGTTGTCGGTGAAATCCGTGCCGCGTGCAAAGCTCCGGGCGGCATAAACCAGCGATTCCTCGCAATGCACCACACTCTTTGGCACACCGGTGCTGCCACCCGTGCACAGCACCAGCGCGGGACGCGTTGGATCCTTCGCACGTTGCGATATCTCGCGCCCCGTTGTGCACGCAATTTCCAGGGTTGGCAGCGAACCATACTGCTGCAGATCATCGGTAACCGCGCCACGCAACATGACAGGCCGGCAATTATCGCGGGTGCGCACCGTGTCGAGCATTTCGCGCCACTCGGGCCGTTGCAGCAACTCGGCTTCGAGCAGCACGCCGCGGCAGCCCACTTGTTCGAATAAATTCAGAGCCAACGTGGGCGACACACGCGATGACAAGGGACTGAGCGCAATGCCGGCAATGGATGCCGCAATCGACAACACCACGCCTTGCCAGGAGTTGGACTGCACCGCGAGCAGGAATTCACCGGGCTGCATGCCCGCGTCCACCAGGTAGCCCGCCAGGCGGCGCGCACGCACATACAGCTCGGAGTAGCTCAGCGGCTCGGGTCCGACAATCGCGGCACGCTGTGGATGTCGGGCCGCCCGCTCGGCAACGACCTCGGCCAGCGTGACACCAGCCCAATAGCCAAGCCGGCGATAGTCGGCCTGGACTTCCAGCGGCAGTAAGGGATGGGAAGTCATTGGGCCGTGTACCCGCCGTCAATGGTTACTTCGGAGCCGGTCATGAAGGTCGATTCGTCGCTGGCTAGAAAAACCAGGGCGTCGGCGACTTCCAGCGGTTTGCCGACACGCCCCAGGGGAATACGGTCCAGCGTACTTTGCATGCGTCCGGAATCGGCCATGGCCTGCTGGAGCAATGGTGTCTCGATCTGGCCGGGATGCACGGAGTTGGCACGCACGCCGTTCCCCAGCGTGGCGCACTCGAGCGCCGTTGCCTTGGTGAACAGACGTACGCCCGCTTTCGCAGCGCTGTATGCAGCAGTGCCGTGACCGGCAACCAGGGCGCGGATCGACGACATGTTGATGATCGACGCCTTGCCGGCGCGCGCGAGCAACGGCAACGCGTACTTCGTGCCGAGAAATACGCTGTCCAAATTGACCGCCATGAGTGCACGCCATTGCTGTAGCGTCGTGGCATCGATCGTCAAAAACGACCCGTAGCCGGCGTTATTGACCAGAACGTCCAGCCGGCCGAATGCCCCATCGACTTCCTTGAGCACCCGTATCCAATCGTCTTCGAGCGTCACGTCCAGATAGACGACACGATGCTTGTCACCGTAGGCACTCAGCGCGGCGGCGCAGTCCCGCAATTTGTCGGCAGCGCGATCGGCGACGATGACAGTTGCGCCTTCCTGCGCAAAGCGCTCCGCCGCGGCCCAACCGATTCCTGATGCGCCGCCGGTTATGAACGCAATCTTGTTGGCAAGACGCCCGGCACCTGTTGAAGTCACGATTACACCCGCCGATCGCGTAGTGACAGATCGAGCAAACTGGGAAACACGGGATTGCGCCGCGCGAGCAGCGCGTCCACGTGTTCGCGAATCACACCGTCGTATTGATCTGAGGTGATCTGGTACAGGCGCTGGGCCTGCACAGCATCGAATACCTGTTCCGCGACCGCCTCAGGACTCAGTGCATGCGCATAGAGCTGCGCCGCAACGGCTTGCAACTCCGGAGTTTCGGCAGCCGCGCCAGTGGCAGGCCGCAGATTGTCCGGGCGGTTGCGCTCGGATTCATAGATGCGGGTATTGACCAACCCCGGGCACAACAAGGTGACGCCGATGGGGGCACCCTGCTCCTGCAAAGATGCGTAGAGCGCCTCGGTGACACGCACCACCGCATGCTTGGAGGCGCTGTAGACCGGCGAACCGGACCCGCTGACCAGACCTGCCACAGAGGCCGTGTTCACGATATGCGCCGGGGTGTTCTGTGCCAGCATCCGGGGCACAAAACTGCGGATGCCATGCACCACGCCCATCAGATTTACATCAAAGGCCCACTGCCAGTCTTCCAGGGGATATTCCCAGACCGGCCGATAACGGCCGCTCGGCACGATGCCCGCGTTGTTGCACAGCAAAGCGACGGAACCGTAGGTGTGGCAGGCCAGTACGGCCAGCTGCTCGACTTCGGCGGCTTGCGAGACATCGACCTTGGCGGCGATTGCACCGTGTCCCGCAGCCTCGAGGGCCGCGCGTACGCGCTCGGCAGCGGCCAGATCGATATCCGCAACCACCACTTTCATGCCGGCCTTGGCCCAGCGCCAGCACAGCGCCGTTCCGATGCCACTGCCACCGCCGGTAACCACTGCCGCCCGGTCTTGAAATTCGCGCATCCACTTCCCCCTTCAGTCCGCCGTAAACAAGCGCCGTTTCTGTCCGCCGCGTAAGCGCCGTTCGGCCAGCCTTGGCCGAGCCGGCGAGCCGGCGCCTCTCGCCACTCTTGGCCATCCCCCGGCGGGCCACCCCCGGGGCCACTCTTGGCCACGGTCGCCCGCCCGGCTCAGCCCCGCTCGATCTGCAGCCAACGGCTTGTATCATCGACGGTGCGCAATTAGCATATCGACCGACCGGTCGGTTTTCAAATGGAATTTGATATTGCGAGGTTGTAGTGTCTGCCGATCAAGAGATTCGAAGCCTGTCAGATCGTCCGCAGCCGGTTCAAACGGCGGCACTGCCATCGCCGTGGCGCAAATGGTATGTGCTGGGCGTGTTGATCCTGATCGGACTGTTCAACTACATAGACCGGCAAAGCCTGGCCATTCTGCAGATTCCCATCAAACGTGAATTGGGCCTGAGCGATACCCAGCTCGGTGCGCTGACCGGACTGGCGTTCGCGTTTTTGTATACATCGATGGCATTGCCGATCGCGCGCCTGGCGGATCGAAGCAATCGCACGGTGCTGATTGCGGTGGCATTGGGTGTATGGAGCCTGATGACGTCCGCCTCAGGTCTTGCGATCGGCATGATCACGCTCGCGATCACACGCATGGGGGTAGCGTTCGGCGAGGCCGGTTGTGCACCTACGAGCCATTCGCTGATTTCCGATTACTTCCCGCGGGCACAACGCGCCACCGCGATCGGCATGTGGACACTTACGTTTCCGATCGGGACGATGTTGGGTTTTGTCGCGGGCGGGTGGCTGACTACAGCCTTCGGCTGGCGTCAGGCATTCGCAATGTTGGGCCTGAGCGGCCTCGCGCTGGTTCCGCTGGTGCTGTTGACGGTGCGGGAGCCGCAACGCGGCGCGATGGATGTCGCATTCGTTGCCGACAAACAACCGTCCTGGGCGGTGGCCGTGCGTACTCTATGGTCGCTGCGCTCCTTTCGTCATGCAACCCTCGCCGGCGCCTTGGTGGACTTTACGCTGTATGCAACGCTCAACTGGAATGCCCCGTTCTACAACCGCGTATTCGGCCTATCGATGACTGAGATTGCCGGGCACCTGGCCCTGCTATCCGGTGTGGGCGGCGGGCTCGGAGTCTATCTCGGCGGCGCCCTCACCGATCGGCTCGGACGGCGCGACGCACGGTGGTACATGTGGGTACCGGCCATCGCAGCACTCGCCGCGGTACCGGTGATGATGATTCAGTACTTCACCCCACTCCCGCGCGTGTCGCTGCTCGCGGGGTTTCTGCCGGCGATGTGTCTCAGCTCGTTTTTGGCGCCCCTGGTCGCCACCGGTCAGTCATTGGTGCCGGCAACCCTGCGCGCATTTACATCCGCGGTACTGGCACTGGTGGTCAACATCGTCGGCCTGGGCCTGGGCCCGCTGGTCACCGGCATGATCAGCGACTTCCTGATTGCCCACTATGGCTTGGGTAGCGATTCACTGCGTTACGCGATTGCCGCCTCGGCAATCGTGGCGCTCTGGGGCGCGGCGCACTTCATGCGCGCCGCGTTTTTCCTGCGGGGGGAGTTGGCCACAGCCAAAGAGCGTCTGCACCCTTGAAGGGCAGCGAAGATTGCCGTTCTGAAGCCGCTCGCTCAGTCAGGCTTGGCGAGCCCCTGCAGAAACGTCCCGCACAGCGTTTCGGCCAGCTTCTGCGGAGGCAGCTTGTCCACCATGGGTGGATACCACTGATAGGCCCAGCTGCACATGCCGAGAAACCCGAGCGCTGTCAGCTCGACATCGCATTTGCGGAAGACCCCGGCGGCGACTCCGGACTTGATGATGTCGCAGACCTTGTCGAGATACTCCTGCCGGCGGGCGCGGATCTCGGCTCGCTTCGGTCCCTCCAGCTCGCCGTAATGCTCGAAGAACGCTCGCACATACCCCGGGTGCTGGGCGATCTCCTGGAGAATGTCGCGGCAGGTACGGATCAGCAGCTGCTCGGGGCTCGAGCCGCGGCGTTGCTCCGAATCGAGCCCGTCGATGAGCGCGGCGATGTGCTTCTGATGAATGGCATACAGGATTTCGGTTTTGCTGGCGAAATAGTGATAAAGGGTCGGTTTGCCGAGCCCGACCTCGTCCGCCAGCATCTGCATCGTCGCCCGATGATAGCCGCCCGAGTCGAACAGGTCGGCGCAGCGCTCGATGATCTCCAGACGCTTGTCGTCATGCGCCGCAGTTGTCACCCTGCTTTTCTTCTTTGCCGTCCGGTGGGGTGTCACTTTGCGCATCAATCCGTCTCGCATGGTGCAGTCCTCAAACCCAAGTGGGTTGATTTTCGCATCTCAATGGCCCCTGACGCCAACCCACCGCTTTGACCCCCGTCAAACCGGGGGACAACCAGAGAATCCAGACCATGAGCAAACTGACGATCCGGACGTTTCATGTGTTTGACGCGCCCGCCGCGAAGCTGTGGGCGCTGCTCGCCGACTTCGGCGCCATCGAGCGCTGGTGGCCGACCGAGGGCCCGCTCGTGATCGAGCGCGTCGAGCTCGAGGGTCAAGGACTCGGGATGGTCCGGCATATCTTCAATCGCGGCGCAGCGCACGGCGTCAGGGAGCGGCTCGATAGGCTCGATGCAGACGAGTTCGTCCTGCAACTATCAATACTCGGCAGGGACTCGGCTCGAACCCCCTGGTACCAGGCGACCGCAAGACTGGTCGAGCTCCAGGACGGCCGCTGCCGGCTCGACTACGAGAGCGACTTCAGCGCACCGCGCGGACGCGAGAACCAGACACGAGACGGAATTCTGGAAGCTTATCGGGCGATGTTCAGCGGCTTACAGAACGCAGCGAAATGAGTACCCGGCGGTCAATCGAGCGATGACGCAGCCGGGTTGTGTTCGGCAGCCTCCACGGTTGTCTCACCGGACCACAGACGGCGCCAATCCCGCACCTGTTGCTGACGGTCCTTGTACAGCGTGACCAAGCCAACACAAAACCAACCGCCAAAAAAGATCGCGCCTGCCAGTACGATGAGCTGACCGGGAATCGGGCCCACGGCTGCGCGCTTCCACAGATCAGCCAGGCTGGCCAACGGGGTTGGATGAATCGCAATCTTGCCGTAATAGGCCAGCATCTGAATCGCGAATATCCAGGCGTAATTGCTGCGCAGGCGGCGGCCAATTGCCCGCGCGTAGCTCAGGCGGTGGCGTGGTTCGCAATAGTCCCGCGCCAGACTCTGAGCCCATGGGGCGTTGGGCTGCCCCAGCTGGCCCGCGAGCATGGCGGCGCAAAACTCGGTCTCCAAAACCCGGGCCCTCACCCGCCAGATGTCAAAATAACGGTAGCGGCGCGCCTCGATGAGGAGGAAGAACGATACCAGCAGGCCGACCAGCACCAGTGGCAAGGGTGAGGCTTCTGCCGCACTAAAGCTCGCGGACATGGCAATACCGGTCGTCACCACTGCCCAGTTGGTCGTGTTGTCAAACCGCATGCGCCACAGCGTGCTGCGGTACACCTCCGCGCGAAACATGTGTGCCAGCGCCCCAATTTGCGCGTTGTCAAACCCGTGCCGCGGTTCCGCCTGGTTGAGTTGAGTCATTTTCCGCCGCGCCTCCGATGATGGGGGGCGCCTAGCTCGCTGGGCGTGAGCATATACAGTACGCCACTTCGGCCCGGGCCGCCCTCAAGGGGTATTGAGGCCCGCGCAGGGGCGCGCGCAAGTCATTCATTTCCCGCGGTTTTTGTCAGTTATCGAGGCAATGACACAGCGGACGAGAGTCGGTTGCCGCCGAGCCAATTCGACCGCAATGTAGGCAGATGAAGGTGAAGCCGAACAAGCCTGCGTCGGGCAGGAGATTCAAGCAGAAAGCCCAAACGCTGGGCCGCAGCTCCCTGACAGGGACGCGCGTACTTCGCCCCGTCACCAAGGGCGGCACCATTTCGCTCGATCAGGTCAGAAGCGCCGTTCGTGCCTTGAGTGCTGCCGCCGACAAATGACCTTTGGCCTCTGACAAGCCTACTTCGCCGGAAGACGTCTTCGTCAATTGCCCGTTCGATGACGAATACTCCGACGCCTTCCGAGCGCTCATCTTCACCATACATGCCTGCGGGTTCAGGCCGCGTTCCGCCTGCGAAATCGATGACGGCGGCGAAGCGCGCATTGAGAATGCTCTATAACCTCATCAAGGATTGTCGGTACGGTATCCACGACATCTCCCGTACTGAGTTAGATAAAAACAACCTTCCGCGGTTTAACATGCCGCTCGAGCTCGGAATCTTTATGGGAGCTAAACGGTTCGGCCCTCGCCTGCAGAAAGACAAGCGCCTCCTGATCTTTGATACCGAGAAATATCGGTATCAAAAATTCATCTCGGATATCGCCGGTATGGATATCCATGCTCACAACGCGGACCCCGAGTGCGTCATTGCCGAAACGCGCGACTGGCTGGCCAACGTCTCGCGTCGTCAGCTCCCCGGCGCCAGGAAGGTGGTCGAAATCTATCGGGAATTCCGCGCCATTCTCCCGAGCCTCGCAGATAGACTGGATTTGGAAGTGGCCACTATCACGTATGTTGATTTTGAGCGCCTTGTTGTCGGCTGGCTGATCGACTCCACGCACATACGCGCTACCCACAAAGCCAGCACCCTCTTCAGCAACACCCTCCCTGATACCGCCCTCCATTGAGCGACATTCCCCCTGGGGCGCGGGCATCGGCCACCTGCTGCGCTTTGCTGTGGCCGACGACCTCGTCGCTCGCCCTGCGCCGATTGTCATCAAATCGTCACTTTGAACGCTTACATGCTTTGGCTCACCTTGAATAGACAGTGAACACAGTGGTGATGTTTAACCGAGCGCCGGCGGGCCATCGGCCTCGCCTGCAGGCGGCCGGTTGATCCAAGCCCTCGGGGCATCCATCGCGGTACTGGGGTGTTATTTTCTCCTACGCAACCTGGGTGTCTGGTCATGAAACGACTGTTGCATCGTGGCGCCTTCGCTGCGGCGAGCCTCCTCCTCGTAGCCCAATCCGCCGAAGCACACATCGTCAGCTCTCGCCTCGGCGACTTCTATGCTGGCGCCCTGCACCCGTTGACCGACCTCCAGGATGGCGTTCTGTGGACAGCATTGGGTCTACTCGCGGGCTCACTCGGCGCAATTCACGGCCGCTGGCTCGTGCTGGTGGTTCCCGTTGGCCTTTTTCTCGGGTTCACTGTTGGGCTCTCATCCGGCAGCGCATGGATAGGGCCCCTGTCTACCTCCGGGATGATGGTCTTACTCGGACTACTGCTGGCGCTGGGAATGCGGGTCAACGTCGCGGTGCTGTGTGCGATCGCGCTTGCTTTGTGCTTGATGCTGGGCGTTGTGAACGCCGCCGGAATTGGCGACGGAACCGACACGGTACTATTTGGAGTTGGAGTGGCGCTGTCCGGCTACGTTTTCATTACGCTCGTTACCGCGCTGACATTCACGTTTCGCAAACTGGACGGTCAGCCCGCAGGCACATGGCGTGCCATAGCGCTACGTGAGTGCGGCAGCTGGATCGCAGCGATTGGGTTGATGATGGGTGGGTTCGCGCTCGCGTCGTGACCACCCTGACCCTCGCCCACTGCCGGAGCGAGGGTCAAACGAGGTAAAAGCGCTGGCTAAACGCGCCGGCGGAACAGTGCGTGGTATACGACCAACACAACCACCGCGCCAACCACAGCGACGAACATGCTGTAGATGTTCAATCCAGTCACGCCAGTGTGACCGACCGCGTTGAACAGCCAACCGCCAACCAGTGCGCCGACGATCCCGAGCACGATATCCAGCACAATGCCTTCACCGGTCTTATTCACCAGTTTACTGGCGATGAATCCGGAGATCAGTCCCAATACCAGCCAGGCCAGAATTGACATGATGAGCTCCCGTTCATTTTTCTTCAGTGAGCCACGCAAAGTCGTCTTCACTTCGAGCCTACACCCAAACGCGGTCATTAACGAGCAGGCCGTGGCCGAATCGGCGCTCGAGGGGCGCCGGCCTACTGTAACGTTCAAGGCCACGTAGGGTTTTGGGTAAAATCAACCATGCTTATTGACATCTCGCCGCTCAGAAGACACCGCGACTTTCGGCTGCTGTTCGTCGGCCAGCTGATCTCATTCCTGGGCAGCATGGTCAGCTACATGGCCGTCCCGTACCAGGTGTTCCAACTCACGAAGTCGAACGCAATGGTCGGAGCGCTCGGCTTGGCGCAAGTGCTTCCGGTGATCATATTCGGGCTGCTCGGGGGCGCGTATGCGGATCGCGTCAATCGCCGCTGGCTGATGCTCGTATGTGAGACGGCGATGGCGCTCGTGGTCGCTGTGCTGCTGCTGAACAGCCTGCTGCCGAGCCCATCGCTGGTGCTCATTTTTGTCCTGGTGGCACTCCTGCAGGCCATAGCGGCGTTCCACTCGCCGGCCATGGAGGCGCTCATCCAGAAACTGGTGGAGCCCTCCGAGTACGCCGCCGCCGGCGCACTGAACGGATTCCGGGGCTCCGCGGGCGCCATTGCCGGCCCTTTGTTGGGCGGAGTGTTGATTGCGGCCTTCGGCTTGACCGGCGCCTACCTGTTCGATGTGCTGTCGTTCGCCGGCGCCGTCGTCTGCGTCGCGCTCATGAACCAGGTTCCGAGTCCAAAGGCCGAGGCACACTCGGCGCTGATCGATGCGGGCATTGGAATCCGGTTTGCGTTGTCGAAACCCGAGCTGATCGGTACCTACTTCATCGACATCGCCGCAATGTTGTTCGCGTTTCCGGTAGCGCTGTTCCCTGCTCTATCGGCCCAATGGGGCGATGCGCGTATGACGGGCATACTGTTTTCTTCGATGGCCATCGGCAGCCTCATTGCCACTGTGTTGAGCGGCTGGAGCTCACGAATTCATCGCCAGGGTCGAGTGGTTGTCATCGCGGCCGCCTGTTGGGGACTATTCATCCTGGGCGCCGGACTGACCCCGACACCCTGGCTGATCGTACTGTTCCTCATTCTGGCAGGCGCGGCCGACATGGTGAGCGGCCTGTTTCGCGGCATCATCTGGAATCACGCGGTGCCCAACAGCATGCGGGGCCGGTTGGCCGGCATCGCGATGATCAGCTACATGAGCGGTCCGCTGCTCGGCAACGTGCGTGCCGGGTGGGTTGCTTCCCTCAGCAGCGTGTCATTCAGTATGTGGACCGGCGGCATCCTGTGCGTGATCGCGGTTGCCGCGACGAGTTTCGCGCTGCCAAAATTCTGGAATTACCGGCCGGACTGCGCAGCGCCCGCCCAGCTTGCCGCCGACGAGTTGTCGGCATAGCAGATAGACCTTGCCTCGGAGGCACTATGAAATATCGAAAACTTGGCCGTTCGGGCCCCCAGGTTTCAGCCTTGGGACTGGGCTGCATGAGCATCGGCATTGCCGGCGTGTACACCAGCAGCGTGAGCAATGATGACGAGGCGGTCGCGTTGCTTCATCGTGCGATGGATCTGGGAATCACGCTCCTGGACACAGCAGACATTTATGGAGAATCCGAGCGCCAAGTCGGCAAAGCCCTCCAGGGGCGCCGCAGCCAAGTGGTGCTCGCGACGAAATTCGGCTTCGTCGGTGCCATTGGCGCACGTGATCGAGGGGTTGACGGAAGTCCAAAGTATGTACGCGCTGCCTGTGATGCCTCTTTGAAGAGACTCAACGTCGATTACATCGATCTGTATTACCTGCATCGGGTCGACGCCACGACTGCGATCGAAGAGACCGTAGGCGCCATGGCCGACCTCGTGCGTGAAGGCAAGATCCGGCACATTGGCTTGTCGGAACCGTCGGTTGAGACCGTGCGCCGGGCGCAGAAGGTACATCCGCTGGCCGCAATTCAAACGGAGTATTCGCTTTGGAGCCGTGAGCCCGAGGATGAGCTGCTGCCGCTCCTCGAGGAGTTGGGCATCGCCCTGGTTGCTTACAGTCCGTTGGGCCGTGGCTTCCTGGCGGGCCGCTTTCAGAAGCCGGAGGATCTCGGTCCGAACGACTGGCGTCGTGGCAACCCACGCTTCCAGGGCGAGAACTTCGCGCGCAATGCCGCCCTCGTGGACCATTTGCAGGAGTTGGCGCAGCGCAAAGGCTGCACACCGGCCCAGCTCGCACTCGCATGGCTGTTGAGCAGCCATGACAATGTCGTTCCGATTCCCGGCACCAGCAACCCAAAGCGCCTGGAGGAGAATGCCGGTGCGGTGCAGATCGCATTGAGCGCACAGGAGCTTGCAGGCATCGAGCAGATGGTGCCCAAAGGAGTCGCGGCCGGGGCGCGCTACGACGAGCAGTCGATGCGTCTTCTCAACAGATGAGGTAATTCGCCGCCGCATGGAGTGAAGCGAATCCTTCGCTTTCCCGTGCGGTCGCCCGGGCGCCAGCTGCGGCCGGCCGCTCCCTAATCGAGCCGAACCGGCAGGTACCGCGCGCCGCCGTATTGCGTTGTGCATCCCATGATGTTACAACTCGTCACATGTTACAGCGAGTCACAGCATGAAGAGCGCCCTTCCCCCGCTCGGAGACCTCGAGCACGAACTCCTCTCCATCCTATGGGCCGCCGATGGCGAGATGACCGCTGCAGCGATCCGCAAGCAGGTTGCCCGCAAGCTCAAGGACGCGACGATCCGAACGGTGCTCAGGCGGCTCGAGGAGAAGGGCTATGTCACTCACTCGGTGCAGGCCGGTACCTTCATCTACCGACCCAAGGAATCGGCCGAAAGCGCGGCCGCGGATGCAGTGAAAGGCATCGTCGAACGGTTCTGCGGCGGCTCGATCGAGCGCGCGTTGCTCGCCTTGGCGGACGCCGCCCTGGTCGAGCCGAAGCAGCTGGCGGCGATTGCCGGCAAGCTCCGACGTAAACCCAGGTAACCGCACGCGGTACGAGCCATGGCGCGGCCCGAAATCAAACTCGCGGCGAGCACCGGCGCTGGAATGGATCGGAAGATCCACCACAGCCGTTGGTCAGTAAAGCGCTGGCCACTCGCCGCGAAGCTGGCACTCGCTTGCGTGGCAGCCGTGCCCGCTGTCATCGTGGTCATCAAGTTGACAGCAGGCGCGGGCGTGCGAACGATCCGAGTGCCGGCCGCTCAGGTGACCCTCTCTTTGGTGCAGCAAGGCATCTTCCATGACCTCATCCCGCTGCGTGCCAACGTAGTGCCGCGCGACACAATCTACGTCGATGCCATCGATGGCGGCCGTGTCGAGCGTGTGCTGGTCGAAGCGGGCGATCTCGTTCAAAAAGGTCAGCCGATCATCGAGCTCAGCAACACCAACCTCGCGCTGTCCGTCATTCAGCAGGAATCGCAGCTCAATCAGGCCATCTCACAGCTGCAGCAGAACGAGATTGCCCTGGAGCAGAACAAACTGGCCAACGAGCGCGCGCTCGCGGAAATAGACTATGGACTCGTTCGCCTGCGGCGCTCGGATGCGCGCCGTGAAGGACTGCTGGCCCGAGGGGCCGGGTCGGCCGAGCAGCGCGATGTCACTGCCGACGAGTTGGCGTACTACCAGCGGCTCAAGCCAATTCAGACAGACAGCAACCAACGCCAGACCGATCTGCGCGATCGGCTGCTTCCGGAAATCCACCGGCAACTTGGCAGCCTGCGCAACAACCTGGATGTGGTTCATGGCACGTTGCAGGGTCTGGTCATCCGCGCCCCGGTCAGCGGCCGCGTCACGGCCATCGATCTGAAGGTGGGCCAGCACCGCGACGCGGGTCAGCGCCTCGCGGAAGTAACACCGCCGACCGGCATGAAACTCTCCGCGGACATTGACGAGTTTTATCTGGCGCGCGTGCGCACCGGGCAGAGCGCCGACATCGACTTCAATGGCCAGCCGGTGAAAGTCACGGTGCATCGTGTCTATCCGCAAGTGCACGACGGCCGGTTCAAGGTTGACCTCGATTTTGCCGGCCCGAGCCCGCCCGATCTGGTCGCGGGAGCGGCCGCCAAGGGGCGGCTGCAACTGAGCGATGACAGCGCGGCGCGCATCCTCCCGGTCGGACCTTTCCTGGAGCGCACCGGCGGCGATTGGGTTTTCGTCGTGCCGGCCAGTGGCGCCGCAGCTGAACGGCGGCGCATCAAGGTTGGCCGCCGTACTGTCGAGCAGCTCGAGATCCTCAGCGGTCTCGAAGTTGGTGAACAAGTAATCACCTCGGACTACACGTCCGTTGAAAAGGCCGAGCGCGTCCTCCTGACACACTGAGGGTGAATCGATGTTGAAGCTTGAACATGTCTCCAAGGTATACCGGGCCGAAGCGGTGGAGACGGCCGCGCTCGATGACCTGTCGCTCGAGGTACGGCCCGGCGAGTTTCTCGCGGTGATGGGTCCCTCGGGCTGCGGCAAATCAACGCTTCTCAATATCCTCGGACTCATCGACTCCCCTACCACGGGTGCATACTGGTTCATGGGGGAAGAGATCGGGCGCTGTTCGGAGGAGCAGCTCACCGTGCGCCGGCGCACGGGCGTTGGATTCGTGTTTCAGAACTTCAATCTCATCGACGACCTGACCGTGGCCGAGAACGTTGAGGTAGGGTTGATCTACCGCCGCGTACCCGGTGCGGAGCGGCGCCGGCGCGTGCTCACCGCGCTCGAGCAGGTGGATCTTGCGCACCGCGCGCGGCACCGCCCTAAACAGCTTTCGGGCGGACAACAACAGCGTGTCGCGGTGGCCCGTGCCCTGGTATCGAATCCGAAAGTCATCCTCGCCGACGAGCCGACCGGGAATCTGGACACGGCCAATGGCGATGCCGTGATGGAAATGCTCGCGGGTGTCACGCAGGCAGGTACAACCATCATCATGGTCACTCACTCAGAAGCCCACGCGCGCCGTGCCGATCGTGTGGTTTATATGCTCGACGGACGCTTCGTCGAAGCCACGGAGATCTAGTCACCATGCTGCGAAATTATCTCGCCGCGGCGCTTCACAACCTGTTTCGAAATGGTCCCTACGCCGTTATCAACATCTTCGGCCTGGCCCTCGGGTTTACGGCAATCATCCTGATCGCGCTCTACGTGCGCGATGAATACAGCTACGATCGCTTTTACCCGGACCATGACCGAATTTATCGGGTGATGGAGACGGTCTCTCCTCCCGGCGAGGGTCCATTACGCATCGCTGTAACCGCTTCGAATATCGCGCCGGCCATGAAGCTGGATTTTCCTGAAGTCGAGGCTGCAACCCGCCTGGTAGCCAGGGGTGCCGTCCTGCGTCAAGGCAACATCGTGGGCTCCAGCGAGTTGTACTGGGCTGACCCGAACTTCTTTCGTATCTTTCCCATGAAGGTCGTTGCGGGTAACCTCGACGAGGCCCTGAATAGGCCGGACAGTCTCGTGCTGACACGGAAGACCGCGCGCCGTTACTTTGGACGCGACGACGTGGTGGGCAAAGTACTCGAGATGGACCGGCAGTACACGCTGCACATCGCGGCGGTCATCGAGGATCTGCCTTCCAACACCCATTTGAACGCCGAAGTCTTCGCGCCGGGCATTGCCAAATTCTCGGCTCTGAGTCTGCTCGATGCGCAGGACGCAGATACTGATGCGCTGCGGCCCGAGGATGTTTACACCTATGTTCGCCTGCGGCCGGGTGCAAACGTGGGGCGCGTGGCCGCGGGGATGAAAGACTTCGCCTTGAGACACGTGAGCGGTGAAATCGGCGGGCAGCCCGTCGCGAAAGCGTACTCGTTCAGCCTCGTTCCGCTCGCCGAT
>Ga0068858_100000717_pt1 | contig 34513 bp, 31 predicted proteins | sample KBSSwiS12_FD_66589 | JGI IMG/M metagenome (GOLD analysis project Ga0068858, IMG submission 66589) | Switchgrass rhizosphere microbial communities from Kellogg Biological Station, Michigan, USA - KBS Switchgrass S1-2 | ecosystem: Host-associated > Plants > Roots > Rhizosphere > Soil ... | reverse complement strand
ATCAAAGAGCTCAAAGAGAACACCGACATCATCATCTTCATCGATGAGATCCACTCGCTCATCGGCGCGGGAAGCGCCGAGGGGTCGCTCGATGCGGCGAACATCCTCAAGCCGGCGCTGTCGCGCGGCGAGATCTCCTGCGTCGGCGCGACGACCATCCGCGAGTATCGCCGCTACATCGAGAAGGACCGCTCGCTGCTCCGCCGCTTCCAGGCCATCAACGTCGCTCCTCCGAACGAGGACGAGACGCTGCAGATCCTCGAAGGGGTGAAGGAGCGCTACGAGGGGTTCCACAAGGTCAAGTACAGCGACACCGCGATCCGCGCGGCGGTCTATCAATCGAACCGCTACATCACCGATCGCTTCTTCCCCGACAAGGCCATCGACATCCTCGATGAAGCGGGCGCGAAGGTGAAGCTGCGCCGCGTGGCCGACACGCAGAACCTGCGGCGGCTGGAGGCGGAGATCCGATCGATCGTCAAGGAGATGAAGAAGGCGATCTCGGACAAAGACTTCGAGAAGGCCGTTTTCCTCCGCGAGCGCGAGATCGAGCTGAAGGAAGAGATCGAGCGTTTCAAGGCCGAGCGCGAGTCCGTCGGCGAAGAGATGATGGAGGTCACCAAGAAGGACGTCGAGGAGATCATCAGCTCCTGGACCGACATCCCGGTGACGTCGATCGAAGCCGACGAAGCGGCGAAGCTGATCAACATGGAAGAGATCCTGATGCGGCGCATCGTCGGTCAGGACAAGGCCATCAAGGCCATCTCCCGGGCCATCCGCCGTTCACGCCTCGGCGTGGCGTCGCCGAACCGGCCGATGGGATCGTTCATCTTCCTCGGCTCCAGCGGCGTCGGAAAAACCGAAGTGGCGCGGCGGCTCGCCGAGTTCCTCTTCGGCTCGCAGAAGCACCTCATCCGCTTCGACATGTCGGAGTACATGGAGAAGCACGCGGTGTCGAAGCTCATCGGCTCGCCTCCCGGCTACGTCGGTCACGAAGAAGGCGGGCAGCTCACCGAGCGCGTGCGGCGCAATCCGTACAGCGTCGTGCTGCTCGACGAGATCGAGAAGGCGCACCCCGACATCGCCAACATCCTGCTGCAGATCCTCGAGGACGGCATCCTCACCGACTCGCTCGGCAACACCGTCGACTTCCGCAACACCCTGATCATCATGACCAGCAACCTCGGCACGCGGTTCCTCACCACCAAGGGCCACATGGGATTCCGGGAGAAGACGGCCGAAGGCGATCAGAAGTCGGCCGAGCAGATGATCAACCAGGAGCTGAAGAAAGAGTTCTCTCCCGAGTTCATCAACCGCATCGACGACATCATCATCTTCAACCCGCTCACGCAGACCGAGCTGCGGCAGATCTGCCGCCTGCTCGTCGACGACGTCAATCAGGCCCTCACGCACAAGAACGTGCAGATCGCCATCGATGACAGCGTGGTCGACTGGCTGCTCAAGCGGGCGGAGGAAGAGTCGAACTCCGGAGCCCGCCCGCTGCGCCGCGCCATTCAGCGGCACATCGAGGACGAGCTCTCGGAGTTCATGATCCGGCACAAGGACAACATCCCGGAGCGCATCGATTTCACGATGAACGGGAACGAAGTCCTGCTGATGCCGGGGAGCGAAGCGCTAACGCCGTAGAGGGGAGCGGACGTCTCGTCCGCCCAGGCGCGGCGTCAGCCGCGCTGTCGCGCGGCCGTGCGGACGAGACGTCCGCGCCCCTCTACTTCGCGATGCTCGCGAGCTTTTCCGGTTTGTCCATCCCGTCAACGAACGTTTGCGCGTCGACGTCGCAGCGCACGAGGACCGTCTCGCTCGCGTCGCTGGTCAGGATCAACAGATCGACGCGCCCTCCCTCACTCGGCTTGCAATAGACGAACGTCCACTCGCCTCGTGAGCGCGCGTGCACGAGCCGCGTGTAGCCGACCGCTTCGCGCGCCATCATCACCGCTGCCTCGGCTCCGTCGAGCGAGCCGTGTTCGAACACGGCGAGCTGGAAGTCGTGCACGCCGTTCGGATGGATGACGTTCGACGCCACGCGCGCGACGCCGAGGAACGGGATCCACGTCGGACTGCCGAGGCGCGAGCGAAGCGCGCGCTCGATGGAGCGGAAGTCGGCGTAGAGCGGCAGCGCGAGCAGCAGCGACGCGATGATGAGAGCGCGCTTATTCATGATCGCCCCGCTTCGACAGCTTCGGGATGCCGAACTCCCCTTCGAGGTGCGAGAGCTGATCGAGATCGATCGGTCCGACGATGTTTACGATCGTCAGCTCGCGCGGCTCCGCGCTGATGACCAGGAGGCCGAGCGGCTGATCGCCGCCGCGCATGTCGAGGTAGATCTCGGCGTCTTCCCGCGATTTGCTGCGGACGTTGACGATCTTCTTCCACGAGGGTCCGAGCTGCGCGCGCACTTTGTCGATCACCGTGCGGTCGTACTCGCCCTCCTTGTCGAACTCGTAACTGCGGACGTAGATGCCTTCCAGCTTCGCCACGATTCCGCGCACGGCGCGTTCATCGGCGTCGGACGCGGAGAGGAACCGCGCCGCGAGCCGCAGCATCTGCGCGTCGAGCGTGATGTCGACCACTTCGCGCGCTTTGTCGGCCAGGCCGGGGATGTCGATGGTCAGCTTCTGCGCCTGCAGCGGCGCGGTGACGGCAAGGATCAGGAGAACAAGAAGTGCTTTACGCATATCGGCCTCACTTTGAGATTTCGAGAATGTGTTCACGGGTGTCGTGCAATTTGTGGCTGGTGATGCGGAGCGCGAGGAGCACCTGCTCCTTCGCCCGCTCGCCTTCGCGGCGCTCTTCGATGAAGTGCGCCGTCGTGCCGCCGAGGAGCAGCGTGAGCAGGGCGGCCGCGGCGATGTTGCGGTACGACAACCTGCGAGGACGTCGTACGTAGGACGAGCTCTCAGCTTGCCGGAGAACGCGGTGGCGAAAGCCGGGAGGCGGTTCCTTCCGCCGCAATGCGAGTTTCAGTTCGTCTTCGAAATTCATGATTCCTCCAGCATTCGGCGCAGCGAGCGAAGCGCGCGGTGGAGATGGCTCTTGACCGTGTTGAGGCGCATGCCGGCGATGCGACTGATCTCTTCCGGCCCGAGGTCTTCCTGATAGCGGAGGGTGACCACGAGCCGTTGCGATTCGGGAAGTGTGGCCACGAGCTGGCGCAACGCGCGGCCGAGGGTCGGATCACCGGATGGGGTGGAGAGATGCCCGGCCTCTTCGATCGGCACCGGACGCAGGCGCCTGCGCCGGAGCTGATCGATGCAGCGGCGGGTCGTCACCTGCCGCAGCCAGTGGACGAGATGGGCGTGCGAATCGATGCTGTCGAGGCTTCGATACAGTTGCAGGAAGACGTCCTGCGCGATGTCGGCCGCGCGATCGCGATCGTTGAAGAAGTGGTACGCGAGGCTGAAGACCATCGACTCGTGCTCGGCCAGCAGCTCGGCGAATCCATCGCCGTCTCCTGACCGGGCACGGGCCAGCGGGTCCGGCCCCTCGATCTCGACTTCATCCGCGATCAGCGTCATCTGCAGCCTTATACGCAGAAAAACGGGGCGCGAATGCAGCGGGGCGCAAAAACTATTTCGGCTGCTCCGCCTTCATCCGCCGCTCCATCTCCTCTTCCGACACATCCTCGACGTGCGTCGACATGTACCAGGTGTGCCCGAACGGATCGATCACGCCGGCGTTGCGATCGCCGTAGAACTGCGTCTTCGGCTCACGCTCCACCTTCGCGCCGGCGGCGACGGCGCGCGCGAACATGTCGTCGGTGTCGTCGGTGTTGATGACCAGCGTCACCGGGGAGCGCCCTTGCGGTCCGAGGTAGCCCATCTCGGGGTGCTCGTCGGCGAGCATCAGCTTCGATTCGCCGATCTGGATTTCGGCGTGGCCGATGCGGCCGCAGTCTTCCATGCGAAACGTTTCTTTTGCGCCGAACGCGGCCGTGTAGAACTCGATCGCTTTCGCCGCTCCTTTGACGATCAGATACGGGATGACGTTTTCCATGTGAATCCTCCTCCGCTCAATGTCGCAGAGCGTCGTCGCCGCGTATTGGAAAAATTTGACCCTATACGACGGGCACGTGATTGAGGTGCTCGGTCTTATGCCTGGCGTACTCGGTGGGGCTGATGCCGGCAAGCGAACGGAAGTCGTGGATGAGGTGCGACTGATCGAAGTAGCCGCAGGCGATCGCCACGTCGCTCCAGTCGATGTCGGTCATCGGATGGATGCGTCGCAACACGCGCTGAAACCGCCGCACCCGCGCGTACACCTTCGGCGTAAGTCCGACCTCGGCGTCGAAGAGCTCGATGAAGTGGCGCTGGCTCAGTCCTGTTTCTTCCACCACTTCGGAAACGGGGACGGGGTTGCCCAGGCGAAAGAGTCCGTGCGCCACGGCGCGGTGGCGCTGAAGCCGCGACGCACGCGCGAGCAGCGTCTGTTCGAGGATGTCGAAGCGTGTTTCGTCGTCGGGCGCGGTGAGGATGCGGTCGCGCACGTCGTCCGCGTCGTTCCCCCAGATCGCGTCGAGCGGCACGGTCTCGTTGTGCAGCGCGAACGCCGGGATGCCGAGGAAGGGGAAGGCGCCGCCGGGACGGAAGTGGATGCCGAGGATGCGCATGCTCTGGCCGGTCTCGATGATCGTCGGACAGGAATGCACGCCCGCAAGCACCGCGACGCCGAGCGTCAGATCGAACACCAGCTCCATCGTGCCGGTCGGCATCAGCCGTTCCTGCTTGTGCGGCACGCTGTAGCCGGAGTAGAGCCAGATCTGATCGACGAAGTCCCCAAGCGGAGGCTTCGGAATCCGGCAGCGATAGAGCATCGGTCGATCATACGCGTGTCATCCTGAGCAGCGTAGACTGCGAAGGATCCGTAACTTGAAACGGCAGCGCCCGAAGCCACGGGTCCTTCGGCGTCTGCGCGCCTCAGGATGACACCTATGAATATTCTGCTGCTCCTGTTCGCTTTGCTGACTCCTGCCGACGTCGCCAACAAATCACTCACCGAACTGCGCCTCATGCGCGGTGAGGTCTTCGGACGCCACGGACGCATCTTCGGCGCCGACCACGACATCGATCGCTACCTGCGCGCGCAGAGCTGGTACAAGCCCGATCGCGATTACCGCAACGACGAGCTCACCGACGACGATCGCGCGAACCTCGACCTCATTCGCGAAGCGGAGGCGAAGCAGCACGAACAGGTCGAGCCGGGCGACATGCGCTGGTGGCAGACGCACGAGCTGACGGAGCAGAAGCTCGGCAACCACAGCGGCCTGGAACTGCGCGTGATGCTCGCCGAGATCGAGGCCATCCACGGCAAGTCGTTCGACGAGTCGCTGACGCTGCAGCATTACTTCAACGACCGCTACTGGTACGAAGCGAAGAAATACAACCCGGCGGTACTCTCGGCGACCGAGCGGCACAACATGGCGGTGATCGAGTCGGCGATGAAGCGGCAGCGCAAAGTCGTCCTGCTGCCGGGCGACATGGCCGCGTATCTCGACAAGCCGGTCACGCCCGAAATGCTCGACGGCGTCGGCCTTCACGAGCTGCGCCTGCTGCGCAACGAGATCTTCGCGCGCCGCGGCTACGAGTTCCATTCCGTCTGGCTGGCGAGCTGGTTCGCCGGATACGACTGGTACGCGCCGCAGGTGAAGCAGCCGGTCCTCACGCCGCTGCAGAAGAACAACGTCGCCGTCATCGCGGCGCGCGAGCGCGAGCTGCACGACGCGCTGGCCACGAAGAAGATCGAGCCGGCGATGCTCGAAGGGTTGTTCACCGAGGACCTGCGGCGCTTGCGCAACGAGGTCTACGCGCGGCATGGACGGACGTTCAAAGACGCCGACCTGCGCGGCTACTTCACGTCATTCCCCTGGTACAAGCCCGATCCGTCGTTCAGGGAGGCGTCGCTGACGCCGGTCGAGCGCGCGAACGTCGACACGATCCGCCGGCTGGAGGATGGGGCGGAAAGCAGGATCAGCTTCGAAGGCTGATGAGCCTACTGCTCCGCGGTCGCGGAGCCTCGCAACGAGTTACGGGCGCGGTGCAACCGCCGCTTTGCGATCTCCAGCAACTGTTCAGAGGTCGTCTGCCCGTCGCCGGTGAACGTCGTGATCCCGGTGATGAAAACGAGATCGTGAATACGCCGGCGCAGGCGTTCGATCAGTTGCGCCGCTCCTTCCTCGTTCGTATCGGGCAGGACGGCGCAGAACTCCGTGGCGCCGAGGCGCGCCACGACATCCGAGTTGCGGCAGGTGGAGGTCAGCCCTTCGGCGAAGGCGCGCGTCAGATGATCGTCGCCGCCGTTGTCGCTTTCGAGGATGACGACCGACATCGCGCGCTTGTAACGCCTCGCCCGCGCGAGCTCGAGCCGGAGCTGTTCGTGGAGGTACCACGGCCGATAGAGGCCGGTGAGCGAATCGCGATACGCCGCGGAGGAGAGGGAGTGCTGTTGCGTCGCCAGCTCCGCCGCGTGCTGATCGAGGCGCCGGAAGCGGTCCTCCAGCGCGTGCTTCTCGCGGCGCAGCTCCGCCTCGTGGGCGATCATGCGCGAGAGGTCGGCGTAGAGCGCGCGATGCGGATCGGTGAGCTGATGCGCGCGTACGGAGAGAACGCCGAAGCGCTCTCCCGCGGCGCCGATCACATCCCAGCGATGCGCGTCATGGCCGGTGGACGACGCGGGGGACTCGAGGGCGACCTCGTGTCCCGTGAGCGTCGTGATCGTGGTGAGGAGTCTTTCGACGTTTGGATGAAGGGCGATGGTCGTGGTCAATGATTCACCGTGTCGGGCGGGAGATCGAGCAGCTGGTTGTCCCACATCTCGACTCGGTTACGGCCGCGACTCTTGGCGGAGTACAGCGCGCGATCGGCGCGATCGATGAGTGCTGAGGGACTGAGGATGCCGTCTTCGGGCGGGGAGTCGAGGCCGGCGGCGCCGATCGAGGCGGTGACGACGATCGACTCGTCGCCGACCACCGTCGGCGTCTCGGCCAGGCGCGTGCGGATCCGCTCCGCGACGACCGGCGTGTGGCCGATGCGCGTCTCCGGCAACACGACGCAGAACTCTTCGCCGCCGTAGCGGCCCGGAACGTCGTACACGCGGCAGCTCTCGCGGAGCGTCCGTCCGAACGATTGCAGGACCAGATCGCCGACACCGTGACCGTACGAGTCGTTGACGTGCTTGAAGTGATCGATGTCGATCATCAGCAGCGAGACCGGCGAGCCGTGACGCAGCGCGCGATTGATCTCGCTCTCGATCTTCTCCATCACGTACCAGCGGTTGTACAGGCCGGTCAGCGTGTCGCGCGTGGTGACCTCGGAGAGCACGCGGTTGCGCACGACGAGGTCGAGGTTCTCGCGCTGCAGCGTCAGCATCCGGCTCTCCAGCTCGCGGAACCGCGCGTCGTTCTCTTCGGCCGTGCGGATGACGTCGAAGATCTCGTGCAGCAGCTGGCGCTGATCGTCGGTGAACGGCTTGCCGTCGTTCGAGACGATCGAGACGCGCGGGATCGGACTGCGCACGGAGAACGCCTGCCGTGCTTCAGGGGAATGCGAATCGACGAGAGATAGGGGCTTCTGCAGCAGCGCAGACAGTGGAGAGAGAATCCGCGCCGCCGCGTACTCGACAATGCTCATAGCAGCCCTCTGGAAAATTCGCGGAAGTATAGCGATGCGGATGGGGAGGGCGCTACGCACAAATTTGGCATGTGCTACTCGCCTCAGCGCAGGTCGACTTCCTGCACCGCGACCGACGTCGTCGCTCCCTGCACGTCCGTCACCGCGGCGGCGACGCGCAACATCCTCTCGTCGGCGACGAGATCGACCTCGAACGTGTAGTACTTGCCTCGAATCCTGGCGAGGTCGGCGGGAGGAACGTTGATCTCGCGCGTGGCGTCGGCTGTTTGCGAAAGACCGCCGGTCTGATCGGCGACGCGCAGGTGGATGTCGAACTTCGCGTTGTTCTCGACGAGGGTCAGTTTTTCGATCGGGATGCGGATCGACAGCGGCATGTGCGCCTTCTTTTTCGTGTCGATCGTCTTCTTCCCGAAATGCAGGGTGATGCCGAGGTCGTTGCGCGCGGTCCGTTCGAAGAGCGCGCCGGTGACCAGATCGATCGCCCGGTCGCGATCGCTCTTGTTGACCACTTCCTCCCGTGCCCGCGCCGTCCATTCGTTGTTCTTCATCCGCACGACGAGCTTGTGCTTCGTGCCGACCGTGGGGCGATAGCCGATCGAGTAGTAGCTGCCGAGGTCGGAGGCGATGTCGGTGAAGACGCGGTCGAAGTTCTCACCGCCGGTGCTGGCGACTCCGCCGGTGCCGATGGCCATCGATTTCAGCGAGTTGCGCGTGGCGTCGAACGCGTCCTGGTCGATCATCATCGCGTCGGCCAGCGTCGGCATCATCCCCTGCTTCAGCAGCTTCTCGTTATCGCCGCCGTGGTAGGCGCCGTAGATCGGATTCGGATTCCGCGTATTGAGCGAGTTGCCGATGCTGGAGAGGCCGCGGGCATAAATCGGATAGAGCGTCGTCGACGCCGCGTTCGCCGCGACGGTGACGGAGTCGATGAGATCGTGCGCGTAAAACTCCTGCGCCGAGCTCACGTAATCGCGGCTCCGTGTTTTCGTCTGGATGAAGCGGAAGGCTTCGATGCCCGGTTCGGCAGGCAGCGATTCGGTCATGAAGACGAGCGCTTTCTTTCCCGGGATGCCGGACATCCAGGCCAGCACCGTCTTCATCACGTCGGTGGTGTGCTGCACCTCCTGCCGCGCGCGCATCGCGTACTGGCGTGCGACGCCGATGGCGAGAGGCGCGCTTTCCATCGACAGAAGCTCTTCGCGCAGCTCGGCGACGTCTTTGATGCGCAGGCCGCCGAGGGCCACGTCGCGCTCGATCTCCCCGAGCGCCGCCTCGATGTCGTCGCGATCACTGGTGAACGGCAGGCGGAGCTTCATCCCGTTCGCGCAGGTCACGATCATCGCCTCGTCTTTCGGGCCGAGGGACGCGCGGAGGAAGCGCCGCGCGCTGTCGAAGATCCGTTTGCGGGCGTCGGGATGAAGCGAGAGGTTGTCGATGAGGAAGACGATCTTTCGCGGCTGCGAAGCGGTTTCCGTGGGAGGACTTGTGCCTCCACTCGACGGCGTGATCGCGCGGCTCTCCTGGATCTCCGAGAAGTTCGTGATCTTCTGCGGCACGCCGTTGTCGAGGATCTCGAAATCGTCCGGCAGGAGCCCGCTGACGTGACTGCCATCCTTGTCGATGACCGTCACGTCGACGTTCGCGACGACGACGTCCATGGTCTCGGTATGTTTGGGAAGGGAGATCTGGGCGAGGAGGGCAGCGGCGAGGATCCAGTTCATGGCCGGTGTTCGATCTTGAAGCGGTTCACTCCTGCGCGAATCTCGTCGCCGGCCTGCACTTTCGTGTTGCTCGCCGGCAGCGTGTTGAGGAAGGTGCCGTTGCGCGACCCGAGGTCGCGGACGCGGATGACGCCTTCGGTGTCGGGGATCACTTCGAAATGCTTGCGGGAGAGGAATTCGTCGGGCACGCGGACATGCCCTTCGCGTCCCACCACGAGGCCGGTGGGCGGCACTTCGAACTCCTGTCCGATGAGCGGGCCTTCCACGCAGATCAGGACGACTCTTCCGCCGCCGGTGTTCCCGCTCTCGCGGCGCTTCTGCACTGATCGGGCGAGAACCGATTCGTCGACCAGCTCCGCCGCTTCGAGATGGATCGGCTCGACCGTCCGTCCGAGCTCGTTCACCGGCTCGACCGAGATCATCGCCGACCCGGCGCGGAGGATGTGCACTCCGTCCCCGATCACCGCTTCGTCAATCTGTTGACCATCGAGGAACGTCCCCATGTGGGAGTCGGCGTCGCGCACCACCAGGTCCGCGCCGCGCACGAAGATCGAGCAGTGGCGGATCGACAGTTCCGCTCCTTCGATCTCGATGTGGCAACCCTTGCGGCCGATCAGCAGCGGGAACTCGTAGATGGTGAAGATCGTGTTCAGCGGCTCTTTGCCGGCGTTGGTGATGACGCGCACCGCGCGCGGCTCGAACGGAGCTTCGGTCGCGCCGACGACGGCGACGGATTCCCGCGGCACGGCAGGCATCTCCACCCTGTACGGCTGCAGGTCGACTTCCTTGATCTCCTGCGGATTGAGCATCCGCGCCAGAACGGCCGCCTTACTTCCGGCGAGCCATTCGCCGCAGTGGCACGTGGCGATCGAATTGGGAAGACGGACCGCGATGACGCCTGGGATGTCGTATGCCTGGCCGCACTTCGGACAGCGGATCAGCGGCATGACCGGATGATACACTTTGGCCCGGTCCGTATGCTTGCCGCCGACAATCAGTCGAAGACTCAATCACGCTTCGGTCTGCGTGAGAAGTTCATCGCTATCTTCGCTTTGCAGACGCTCATCATCGCGGGCGTGATCCTGCTCATCGAGCGTTACGCGGTGAAAAAGGCGATGACCGATCAGACCGTGCAGCAGGGCTCGGCCATCGCCGACACCATCGGCTCGACCGCCGGCTACTACGTCCTCTTCGGCCTCACCGACGACCTCAAATCGATCATCGGCGACCTGAGGAAAAACAAGGCGGTCGAATACGCCGACTTCGTTTCGGCGGATGGAAAAACGCTCGCGGCGAGCAAGCCGCAGCCACCCCCCTTCCTGGAAAAACGGACGCTCGCGCCCGAGCAACGGGTGAACCTCGGCGGCGGTCTGCACCTCTTCGTCATCCCCTTCACCGAGAACCGCGCCGACCCGGCGGCGAAGGCGAAGGGCTACTTCCGTCTCGTGGTGAACGAGTCGGACGCGCTGGCGGCGATCGCCTCGTTGAAGTGGTGGAACATCGGCGTGACCATCCTCGCGCTGCTCATGGCCATCCTCGCCGCGTCGTTCGGCTCGCGCTTCATCGTCCGGCCGATTCTCGTGCTCGTCTCCAGCGCCAGCCGCATCGCGCAGGGCGACCTCACGCAACGCACCACCGTCGATCGCGACGACGAGATCGGACATCTCTACGAGGCCTTCAACTCCATGGCCGCGAACCTCGAGCGAACGGTCAAGAGCCTCGTGGCGTCGCAGGCAAAACTGAAATCGGTCGTCGAGACCGTCGGCACCCGTTCGCGTACGGTCATCGATCGCGTCGACGAGCAGCGCTCGATCATCGACGCCACCTATCACTCCATCGACAAGCTCAACGGCGGCGTCCGCAAGATCACCGACAACGTCGAGGCGCTCTCGGCGTCGTCGGAAGAGACGTCGTCGTCGATGCTGGAGATGGTCGCGTCAATGGAAGAGGTGAGCCGCCACACCGACACGTTATGGGGCTCGGTCGAAGAGACCGCCTCGGCCACGCACCAGATGGTTTCCTCGATCAACGAGGTCGACCAGAACGTGGTCTACCTCACGAACTTCACCACCGACACCTCGTCGTCGATGATCGAGATGAGCGCGTCGATCGCGCAGGTCGAGACGAACGCGGCGCGCTCCTACGATCTCGCCGTCGCGGTCGCCGACGCCGCCGAGTCGGGGATGAAGGCGGTGCGCGAGACGATCGAGGGGATGGAGCAGATCCGCAAGTCGGTGCACGAGTCGAACAGCGTCGTCTCGCGTCTCGGCGAGCGCTCCGTGGCCATCGGCAAGATCCTCAACGTCATCGAGGACGTCGCCGAGCAGACGAACCTTCTCGCGCTCAATGCCGCGATCCTCGCCGCGCAGGCGGGCGAGTACGGCAAGGGCTTCTCCGTCGTGGCCGCGGAGATCCGCGAGCTGTCGGAGCGGACGGCGTCGTCCACGCGCGACATCGCGAACCTCATCCGCTCCGTGCAGGAGGAAGTGGCCAACGCGCTGAAGACGATGTCCAACGGCTCGAGGCTGGTCGAGGACGGCGTCTCGCTCTCGCACGAGGCGGGGAAGGCGCTGAACAACATTCTGGAGTCGGCGTCGAAAGCCTCGGGGATGGGGAAAGAGATCGCCAACGCCACGCGCGAACAGGCCAAGGGAAGCGAGACCGTCACGCACTCCGTCGATCGCCTGCAGGAGATGGTCAAGCAGATCAACGGCGCCACCACGCAGCAGGCGCAGGGCTCGGAGCACATCATGCGTGCCGTCGAGTCGATGCGCGAGGTGACGAAGTACGTCCGCCAGGCGATGGTGGAGCAGAAGTCGGGCTCGACGATGATCTCCACGGCCGCCGAGCGGATGATCGACATGATCCACGAGATCTTCCAGGTGGCGGCGAACCAGTCTTCGGAGTCGGAGAAGATCGTCGTCACGATGCAGCAGGTTCGCCACATCGCCGACGGCAACCGCGCCACCGCGGCCGAGATGTCCGAGTCGATCGGGCTGCTCAGCGACGCCATCCGCAGCCTCGACGACGAAGTGAAGAAGTTCCGGGTCAGGGCTTAGCCATGGCCGACGGCGCGCGCGAGCTTCGCCTCATCACTTTCCGCGTCGGCCCCGAGACGTTCGTGCTCGACATCATGGCCGTGCGCCAGATCATCACCTACTCCGGCTCGACGTCGGTGCCGACCGCCCCCGATTTCGTCGAAGGGATCATCGTGCTGCGCAACGAGGTGATCCCGATCGTCGATCTGCGCGATCGCCTCTACCCGCAGCTGAAAGAGCGCGCCGAGCAGCCGCTCGTGCTGATCACGCACTCCAGCGCGGGGATGATCGGGCTGAAGGTCGACGAAGTGCGGCGGATCGTGAACGTCACGTCCGACGCGCTGCTCCCGCCGCCGCAGTTGGTGCGCGGGATCCGCGGCGAGCTTCTGATCGCCGTCATCAAGCAGGGAGATGAGATCTACCTGCTGATCGATCTCGAAAACCTGCTCACGCCGGACGAGAAGCAGGACCTTCAGCAGGCCGATTTGTCGTTGTCGTCGACGGCGCCCGTCGGTACGTCCGAGCGCTGATCGCGCCGGAATCCGTACGGGCAGTGCCTGCATCCCGACTCGCAGCAGTAGCCGCGCTCGCGGAGGAACTTCTCCGTGAAGACCATGAAGCGGCCTTCGAAGTAGAAGTCGATACCCTCGATTAGTTTGCCTGCCATCAACTATTCTTCGCGCAGTGTTTTCACGCAGCCGCCTTCTTCAGCTTACCGAACAGATGAAGCAGAAGCTGATCGTCGTCTATGGCGACATCGTGGCCGACCGCTTCGTCTACGGCACGCCCAAGCGTATTTCGCGCGAGGCTCCGGTGCTGATTCTTCGCCAGTACCGCGACGACGTCCTCCTCGGCGGCGCCGGCAACGCCATCAACAACATCCTCTCCCTCGGCGGCGTGCCGATGCCGATCTCGGTCCTCGGCGAGGACACCGAGGGGACGAAGCTGATCGAGACGATGACGGCGCAGGGGATCGACTGCAGCGGCATCCTGCGCACCGCGCGCTACAAGACTCCGACCAAAGTGCGCATCCTCGGCGGATTTCCGCACGCCGCGCGCCAGCAGATCGTCCGCTACGACATCGAGGACCAGTTCACGATCGAGGAGCAGGAGGCGGAGCGCTTCGCCTGGCTGCTGCGCGATCAGATCGCCATCGCCCACGCCGCGCTCATCAGCGACTACGGCTACGGCATCGTCACACCCGCCCTCGCGGCGAGCCTCACCGGCTTCTCGCTCGGCAAACCGGTGACGCTCGATTCGCGCTACGACATCCTCCGTTACCCCGACGTCACGGCCGCTACGCCGAACGAGGAAGAAGCGGCGAACGCCGCCGGGATTCCGCTGGATACCGATAGCAATGGGGACAGCAACGGCGACAACATCCGCGTCGTCGCCGAGACGCTGCAGCAGTCGCTCGACTGCGAGGCGCTGCTGATCACGCGCGGCAGCCGGGGAATGGCGCTGTTCGAGCGCGCGACGCGTGACCCGCTCTTCATCCCGGTCTATGGCACCGACCAGGTCGCCGACGTGACCGGCGCCGGCGACACGGTCATCGCCACGTTCACCCTCGCCCTCGCCGCCGGCGCGTCGTATGTCGAAGCCGCAAAGCTCGCGAATTACGGCGGCGGCATCGTCGTGATGAAGATGGGAACCGCGACGGTGTCGAACGAGGAGTTGCGGCACGCGATCGAGCGGGATGAAGACCTCAATGACTAACGCCCCCATCCTCACCGAACAGGAGCTGCTCGAAGCACTCGCCACCAGGCGCGATCAGACAATCGCCTTCGCCAACGGCTGCTTCGACGTCCTCCACGTGGGGCACATTCGCTACCTCCAGGGCGCGAAGGACGCGGCCGACATCCTCGTGGTCGGCGTGAACGGAGACGACTCCGTGCGCGACCTGAAAGGAGAGGGCCGTCCCGTGATGCCGGCGCGGGAGCGGGCCGAGATCATCGCGTCGATCAAAGGCGTCGACTACGTCACGATCTTCGACGAGCGCTCACCGGCCCGGCTCCTCGGCGTCCTCAAGCCCGATTTCCAGGCGAAAGGGACCGATTACACGGCCGATTCGGTCCCCGAGGCCGAGATCGTGAAGTCGTATGGGGGGCGCGTCATCATCGTCGGTGATCCGAAAGACCACTCCACGAGCGCGATTCTGGAGAGAATGCGCGACAAGTGACGCGCATCCTCGTAGTCCGGCTCTCCGCTCTCGGCGACGTCATCCACACCATCCCGGCGGTGGTGGCGATGCGTGACGCGCTCGGCGTCGACATCGAATGGGCGGTCGAGCGTCCCTACGCCGATCTCGTCGAGGTCGTCGCCGGTGTGCGCGCCGTCCGTGCGTCGATCCGGAAGTGGGGACATGCGCTCTTCTCCTCGCGCAACGACATCCGGATCTTCGTCAGCCGCATCCGGGGAAGCGACGTCGCGGTCGATTTTCAGGGGTTGATCAAATCGGCCCTCGTCGCCCGCTTCTCCGGTGCGTCGGAGCGTTACGGCTTCGACCGCGACGCGATCCGGGAGAAGCTCGCCGCGTCGTTCATCAATCGCCACGTTCCGGTCGATCAATCGCGGCATGTCGTCGAGTGGAACATGCAGCTCGCGTCCGCCGTCGCGCGCCGGGAGTTGGTGATGCCGACAGTTGATTTCGCGAAGTTTGCAACGAGGAGAGCGGACGTCTCGTCCGCTCACGGGGACCGAGCGGACGAGACGTCCGCTCCCCTCAGAGGCAAAATCGTCGTTCTCCCGGGGGCCGGCAAGGCGAACAAGCAATGGCCGCCGGAGCGATTCGGTGAAGCGATCCGTCGCATCGGGTTTCCGGCGATGGCGGTCTGGGGTCCGAACGAGCGCGAGCTGGCGGAACGAACCGGGCTCGAGCTTGCGCCTCCCACCGATCTGCGCCAGCTCGCGGCCGTGCTGCGGGACGCGGCGCTGGTGATCGGGGGCGACACCGGCCCGTTGCACCTCGCGGCCGCGCTCGGTACGCGGGTCGTGGGGCTTTACGGACCGACCAGCGTCCGGCGAAACGGTCCTTTCGGGCAGCTCGAACGTTGCGTCTCGGCGGCCTCGATGGAGGCCATCAGCGTCGAGGCCGTGGCGGAGAAAATCAAAATAAATCTGGTTTGACGGCTGTTTGACGCGGGGAGTAAACTCGCCCGATCGGTAACATCTTGATGTTCAGTCACTTCCGGGAGATTTAAGTCGGTCTATGAGCGTTCGTCTTGGTGAATTGCTGACCAAAGCAAATCTGATCACGCAGGATCAGCTCAAGGAATCGCTGCGGGTCCAGAAAGAGACCGGCGGAAAGCTCGGCGAAACGCTCATCAAACTCGGATTCGTCTCCGAGGAAGACATCACCGAGTGCCTCTCGCAGCAGTTCGGGGTGCCGTCGATCAACCTCCAGCACTTCGAGATCGACGCCGGGGTCATCAAGCTCATCTCCGGCGAGGTCGCCCGCAAATACAACATCCTCCCGGTCAACAAGACCGGCGCCACGATCACCATCGCCATGGCCGATCCGACGAACGTCTTCGCCATGGACGACATCAAGTTCATGACCGGCTACAACGTCGAGCCGGTCGTCGCCTCCGAGCTGGGGATCAAGGCGGCCATCGACAACTACTACGGCACCACCTCCTCGCTCGAGCTGAAGAAGGTCATGGAAGACCTTCAGACGCAGGAGAGCGCCGACCTCGAGGTCCTCGAGGACGACGAGGAGATGGACGTCAACCAGCTGGCCGACGCTTCGGAAGAGGCGCCTGTCGTGAAGCTGGTCAACCTCGTGCTCACCGACGCCATCAAGCGCGGCGCGTCCGACATCCACATCGAGCCGTACGAGAAAGAGTTCCGGGTCCGCTTCCGCATCGACGGAATTCTCTACGAGATCATGAATCCGCCGCTCAAGCTGCGGGACGCCATGACCTCGCGCATGAAGATCCTGGCCAAGCTCGACATCTCGGAAAAGCGCCTGCCGCAGGACGGCCGCATCAAGCTGAAGATCAAGCTCGAGGACAAGAACAAGGAGCTCGACTTCCGCGTCTCCGTGCTGCCGACGCTCTTCGGCGAGAAGATCGTTCTGCGCCTTCTGGACAAAGACAACCTGCGCCTCGACATGACCAAGCTCGGTTTCGAGCCGGAGTCGCTGGCGAAATTCGAAGAGGCGATCTTCAAGCCGTGGGGGATGGTGCTGGTCACCGGGCCGACCGGCTCGGGCAAGACGAACACGCTCTATTCGGCGCTGGCGAAAGTGAACTCGCCGGAAGTGAACATCATGACGGCCGAGGATCCGGTCGAGTTCAACCTGCCGGGCATCAACCAAGTGCAGATGAAGGAATCGATCGGCCTCAATTTCGCCGCCACGCTGCGGTCGTTCCTGCGCCAGGACCCGAACATCATCCTCGTCGGCGAGATCCGCGACTTCGAGACCGCGGAGATCGCCATCAAGGCCGCGCTCACCGGCCATCTCGTGCTGTCGACGCTGCACACCAACGACGCCCCCTCGACCATCAACCGGTTGATGAACATGGGCATCGAGCCGTTCCTCGTCGCCACCTCGGTGCAGCTCATCGCCGCGCAGCGGCTGGCGCGCCGCATCTGCGGCAACTGCAAGGAAGCGGTGGAGGTGCAGGCCCAGGCGCTGCTCAACGTCGGCTTTCGGAAGGACGAGATCGGAACCTTCACCGTCTATAAGGGGCGCGGCTGCGAGAAGTGCAACAACACCGGTTACAAGGGCCGCGTCGGTCTCATCGAAGTCATGGTCATCGACGACGACATCCGCGAGCTGATCCTCACCGGCGGTACGGCCATCGACATCAAGAAGAAGGCGGCGGAGATCGGAATGATCAGTCTGCGCCGGAGCGGTTTGATTAAAATCAAGGACGGAGTCACCACCATCGAAGAAGTGGTGCGTGAGACCGTTTTATAGCGGTTGAGCGATTGAGCGCTTAAGCTGTTGAGGCTCAACGGCTCAACCGCTCGAGCGCTGAACAGCTTCGGAGATCACATGCCCGTCACTCTGCATCAGCTCCTCAAGACCATGGTCGAGCGCGGCGGCTCGGACCTTCACGTCACGACCAACTCCCCTCCGCAGATCCGGATCGACGGCAAGCTCGTTCCGCTCGACATGCCGCCTCTCGCGGCGCCGGAGACGAAACAGCTCGCCTACTCCGTCCTCACCGACGCGCAGAAGCACCGCTTCGAGGAGAACCTCGAGCTCGACATCTCCTTCGGCATCAAGGGGCTGGCCCGCTTCCGGGCCAACATCTTCAACCAGCGCGGCGCCACGGCCGCCGTCTACCGGCAGATCCCGTACGAGATCCTCGGGTTCAAGGAGCTCGGCCTGCCGCAGGTCGTCGAGGAGATCTGCAACAAGCCTCGCGGACTGGTCCTCGTGACCGGGCCGACCGGCTCCGGCAAATCGACCACGCTGGCGGCGATGATCGACAAGATCAACCGCGAGCGTCACGAGCACATCATCACCATCGAGGACCCGGTCGAGTTCCTCCACCAGCACAAGAACTGCATCGTCAACCAGCGCGAGCTGCACGCCGATACGCACTCCTTCGCCAACTCGCTCAAGAGCGCCCTCCGCCAGGATCCCGACGTCGTGCTCATCGGCGAGATGCGCGACCTCGAGACCATCGAGTCCGCGCTGCGCATCGCCGAAACCGGCCATTTGACCTTCGGCACGCTGCACACGAACTCCGCGGCGCAGACGATCAACCGTATCGTCGACGTCTTCCCCTCGCACCAGCAGCCGCAGATCCGCGCGCAGCTGTCGTTCGTGCTGGAGGGCATCCTCTGCCAGACGCTCCTGCCGAAAGCCAACGGCAAGGGTCGCGTCATGGCCATGGAGATCCTCGTGCCGAACGCCGCCATCCGCAACCTGATCCGCGAGGACAAGGTCCACCAGATCTACTCGATGATGCAGACCGGCCAGGCCAAGTACGGGATGCAGACGTTCAATCAGTCGCTGGCCACGCTGTACTTCAGGAAATTCATCACCCTGCAGGTCGCGCTGTCGCGCTCGTCGAATCCCGATGAGCTGCAGGAGATGATCTCGCGCGGAGCGGGGGCGATTCTGCCCCAGAACACGCCGTCCACCCCGGCCGCGCGGCCGCGGCCGGCGTAGGGAAGTTGATCACGGAGGAGAGCAATGCCGACGTTTGAATGGAAGGGTACCGCGCGCAACGGACAGGTCCAGACGGGCGTGCTCGTGGCCGATTCGAAGGATGCCGTCATCAACATGATGCGGCGCCAGCAGATCGTCGTCACGGCGGTGAAGGAGAAGGGGAAGGAGCTGGCCATCCCGAAGTTCGGCGGCAAGGTGCCGGCCCAGCTCGTCGCCATCTTCACGCGCCAGTTTTCCGTCATGATCGACGCCGGTCTTCCCCTCGTGCAGTGTCTGGAGATCCTCGCCAATCAGCAGGAGAACAAGGTCTTCAAGCGCGCGCTGATCCAGATCCGGCAGGACGTCGAATCGGGATCGAACCTCGCCGACTCGATGCGCAAGCATCCGAAGATCTTCAACGACCTCTTCACCAACATGGTCGCCGCGGGTGAGGCGGGCGGTATTCTCGACACCATCCTCCAGCGCCTGGCGACCTACATCGAGAAGTCGGTCAAGCTGAACTCGCAGGTCAAGTCGGCGATGATCTATCCGGTCGCCGTCATCTCCATCGCCGTCATCGTCGTCATCATCATTCTCTGGAAGGTCATCCCGGTCTTCGCCTCGCTCTTCGCCGGCCTCGGCGCCGAGCTGCCGATGCCGACCGTCATCGTCATCCACCTCTCGCACTTCATCGGCGACTTCTGGTGGCTGATGGGCATCGTCGGCTTCACGACCGTCTACGCCCTCCGCCGCTATCACGAGACCGAAAAGGGCAAGCGCGTTCTCGACGGCATCCTGCTCAAAGTCCCGGTCCTCGGCCTCCTGCTCCGCAAGATCGCCGTGGCCCGTTTCTGCCGCACGCTCTCGACGCTGACCTCTTCCGGCGTTCCGATCCTCGACGGTCTCACCATTACCGCCAAGACCGCCGGCAACTCGATCGTGGAAGACGCGATCATGGCGACGCGCAAGTCGGTCGAAGAAGGCAAGACCATCAGCGAGCCGCTCGGCGACACCGACGTCTTCCCTTCGATGGTCATCCAGATGATCGCCGTCGGTGAGCAGACCGGCGCCCTCGACACCATGCTCTCGAAGATCGCCGACTTCTACGAGGACGAGGTCGACACCGCCGTCGCCGGCCTGATGAAGCTCCTCGAGCCCATCCTGATCGCGTTCCTCGGCGTCGCCATCGGCGGCATCGTCATCGCCATGTACATGCCGATGTTCGCGTTGATCGGGCAGGTCCAGTAGAAAGCTGTTGAGCTGTTGAGCGCTTAAGCCGTTAAGCTCAACCGCTTAACGGCTCGTTCCCATGCACCCCGATGCCCGCAACCTGATCGCGGTTCGCGTCGTCGTCGTCACGACGCTGCTCATCGGTTCGCTCATCATCCAGTACACGGTCGCGCAGTTTCTGCCGATCAACTACGTCTACGTCACGGCCGGGCTGACGTATGCGATGACGCTGATCTACATCGGCGTGGCGCAGGTCATCCAGTCGCGGCGGATCATCCTCATGATCCAGATCGCCGGCGATCTGGTCGTCGAGACGTTCCTCGTCTACTTCACCGGCGGCCTCGATTCGCCCTTCTCGTTCCTCTACCTCGTCTCCATCATCACGGCGTCGATGATGCTGCAGCGTCGCGGCGGGATCCTCGCCGCCTCGGGGGCCGTCATCTTCTACGGCGTCCTCGGCGACCTGATGTACTACGCGCTCCTGCCCCTTCCCGAGCAGTCGTGGTTCGTGCCGACGCCGTGGTCGTCGTCGCGGCTCTACCTGAACATGGCCACGAACTTCGCCGGCTTCTACGCCACGGCGCTGCTGACGTCGTACATCGCGGAGAAACTGCAGAAGACGTCGGAGGAGCTCGACGCCAATCGTCAGAACCTCGCGGAACTGCGGGCCGTCAATCAGAACGTCGTCGAATCGATCCCCTCCGGCCTGATCACGCTCACGCAGTACGGCACCGTCTCGTTCATCAATCCGGCCGGCTGCCAGATTCTGCAGGTCGTTCCGCTCTCGGTCCTCGGGCGGCACGCCACCGAGTTGCCGTTCTTCGATCCGAGCGAATGGGGCCGCGTGCGCGAGGAACTGAAAGACGGCGCCGTGGTGCGGCGTGAAAAGAGCGAGTTTCCCGTCGGCGGCGGCACGCGCGCCATCGGCTACGCCCTCACGCCGCTGCGCACCATCGAAGGCGGCTCGTACGGCTACACGCTGATCTTCCAGGACCTGACCGAGATGAAGAAGCTGGAGGCCGAGCTGCGGTTGAAAGACCGCATGGCCGCCGTGGGCGAGCTTTCCGCCGGCATCGCGCACGAGATCCGCAATCCGCTCGCCGCGATCGCCGGATCGGTGCAGGTGCTCAAGGGCTCGAAGTCACTCACGGCGCAGGAGCAGCGGCTGATGTCGATCGTGCTGAAGGAGTCGGAGCGATTGAACAAATCGATCGCCGAGTTCCTCCGCTTCGTCCGTCCGCAGGAGCGGGTGCCGAGCGAGTTCGATATCGCCGTGACGCTGGCGGAGACGCTCGATCTCCTCTCCAACTCCAGCGAGCTACGTTCCGATCATCACATCGAGCCGGAGATCGTTCCCCCCTCGTTCCTCATCAACGGCGACGCCGATCAGATCCGCCAGGTCTTCTGGAACCTCGCCCGCAACGCCATGCAGGCGATGCCGCACGGCGGGACGCTGCTCGTCCGGACTGCCGTCGACGACGGCGCGTACAACATCATCTTCAGCGACAGCGGCCACGGTATGTCCGAGGCCGATCTGCAGAAGTTGTTCACGCCGTTCCGCACGAATTTCCCCTCCGGTACAGGCCTCGGCATGGCCATCTCGTATCGCATCGTGCAGGACCATGGCGGGCGGATCGACGTCGAGTCGAAAGAAGGAGTGGGGACGACGATCACCGTGGCGCTGCCGGCAACCGTCCATCGGGTTGACCGCGCAACCGCATGACCCCGCAACCGCTACAATCAAGCCAATGCCCGACCCACGAATCCTCGACGCAACTGCCGAAGCCGAGGATCTCCAGAACGAGCTATCCCTCCGCCCCCGGCTCCTGCGCGAGTACATCGGCCAGCACAAGGTCAAGGCGAATCTCGAGATCTCCATCGCCGCGGCGCGCAAGCGGGGCGAAGTGCTCGACCACGTCCTCCTCTTCGGACCGCCCGGCCTCGGCAAGACGACGCTGGCCAACATCATTGCCAACGAGATGGACGCGCGCATCCGCACGACGTCCGGTCCCGCGCTCGAGCGCCCCGGCGACCTCGTCGCCATCGTGACCAACCTCGAGGAGGGGGAAGCGCTCTTCATCGACGAGATCCATCGCCTTCCCGCGCAGGTCGAGGAGGTGCTCTATTCGGCGATGGAGGACTTCCACGTCGACATCGTCATCGGCCAGGGTCCGGCGGCGCGGACGATGAAGGTCGATCTGCCCCGCTTCACGCTCGTCGGCGCGACTACGCGCGCCGGCCTGCTCACCGCGCCGCTCCGCGCGCGTTTCGGCATCGTTCACCGGCTCGACTTCTACGACTTCGAAGCGCTGACGGTGATCGTCCGCCGCAGCGCCGAGATCCTCGGCATTCCCATCGATCGCGCCGGCGCCGAAGAGATCGCCCGCCGCGCGCGCGGCACGCCGCGCATCGCGAACCGCCTCCTGCGCCGCATCCGCGACTTCGCGGAAGTGCGCCACGAGGGGAGTGTGAACGTGGCGATCGCGCGCGAGGCGCTGCAAATGCTGGAGGTCGACGAATACGGCCTCGACGAGATCGACCGCAAGATCATGACGACGATCATCGAGCGCTTCCAGGGCGGCCCCGTCGGCGTGAACGCGCTGGCGTCGTCCATCGCCGAGGATCGCGGCACGATCGAGGACCTGTACGAGCCGTACCTGATCCAGATCGGATTCCTGCAGCGCACGCCGCGCGGCCGCGTGGTCAGCTCCGCCGCGTACGAGCACCTCGGGTACAAGATCGGTTCAGTGCGGCGGCAGAGCGACTTGTTCTAACGCGCTACTTCACGCCCAGATCGCGCAGAAAATCCTCGCGCGGCTGCTTCACGTAATCCGCCGCCTGTCCGCCGCGGCCGCTCGCTTCCATGATCAGGATGTGCGAGAGAGTCCCGTAATCGAGCGACTTCTCGTGGCGCTCGAGGCCGCGCAGCGCCTCGTGCCGGCTGTCGCCGTATTCGACGCGCTCGAAGTGCGAGAAGCCCGCTTCCGCCAGCGTCTCCTTCAGCGTCGTCTCGTTGTAGAGGAACTGGTGTCCCCATCCTCGAAACGCGCGATTGAGATAGAAGCAGCCGCTGACCGCGTCCTGCGCTGCCGCGTCCAGTTTGTAGTGTGTGATCCAGACCCAGTCGAGATTCGGAGTGGAGAGGCGGAGCACGCCGTCATCGCGCAGCGCGCGGCGGCATTCACGCAGCAGCTTCAGCCCGTCGGGATACGAGAGATGCTCGATGAAGTGCTCGGCGAAGATGAACTGCACGTCGTCGAACGGCAGCTTCTTTGTGACGTCGAGCACCTTGTCGACGCCGGGATAGCGCTGGTTGTCGATGTTGACCCAGCCCTGGTGGATGACCGGACCGCAGCCGAGGTGGAGTTTCGTCATGGTTGGTTACCGGTTACCGCTTACCGGTTGCCCTGGGAACTGGCAACTGGTAACCGGTAACCATTCTCAATCTCTCCTGAAATGTGCCCCTCGCGACACCGGATTTCTCAGCGCCGCGTTGGCGACGATTGCCGCCATCTGCTGTCCATGGAACAACTCGACGATCGATTTGCTGATCGTCGACTCGTGGTAGTACTTCGTCAGGCGATTGCCGAGCTCGCGCATGTCCGCCACCGCGCGCTTGAGCCGCTCGTACGAACGGACGATGCCGACGTAGTTCCACATCGTGTGCTGGATCGTCGTCCAGTCCTGAAGGATCAGCGCCGGGTCTTCCATGTTCTCGCTGCCGGGCGGCTTCCAGTCGGGGATCGATTCGAACAGCGCGCTCTTCATCGGCCCGATGCCGTGACGCGTCGACGATTCGAGCTTCGACCGGATCGACGCCGCGGCGTAGTAGCCCCAGGTCAGTCCTTCGAGCAGCGACGTCGACGCCAGGCGGTTCCCGCCGTGCAGGCCGGTGCACGACGTCTCGCCGATCGCGTAGAGCCGCGCCAGCGTCGACTCGCCCGCCGTATTCGCCAGCACGCCGCCGCAGAAATAGTGCGCCGCGGGGACGACCGGGATCGGATCGCGCGCGATGTCGACGCCGATGTCGGCGCAGGCCTTGGAGATGTTCGGAAAGCGCTCGTGGATCGGCTCGTGCCCGTTGTAGAAGTTCGCCAGGTCGAGAAAGACGAATTCGTCCTTGTTCGTCGTCATCTCTTCGACGATCGCCCGCGCCACCACGTCGCGCGGCGCGAGGTCCTTCAGCGCCGGCGAGTATTTCTCCATGAAGTACTCGCCCTTCTGATTCTTCAGCCGCGCTCCTTCGCCGCGCAGCGCCTCGGAGATCAGGTAGTGATTCGCCTTCTTGTCCGCCAGCGCCGTCGGATGGAACTGCACGTACTCCGCGTTCATGATCCGCGCGCCGGCGCGCTGGGCCATCACCACGCCGTCGCCGAGGGAGTTGCGCGTGTTCGTCGTGTGCAGGTAGATCTGGCCGATCCCGCCCGTGGCCAGCACCGTGTAATCGGCGAAGACCGTGAAGACCTCGTTCGTCCTGTTGTCGAGCAGATACGCGCCGACGCATTCGTTCGTCAGGCGGTAGCGCACCTGGATGTCGATCGGATGATGGTGCGTCGTCAGCAGGTCGATCGCCGTCATCTCCGTCAGCAGCGTGATGTTCGGCTCGTTGCGGACGCGATTCAGCAGCGAGTTCTCGATCGCTCGTCCCGTGGCGTCGCCGGCGTGGATGATGCGCGACACCGAGTGCGCCCCTTCCTGCGTCAGGTCGAGCTCACCTTCGTCCGTCTTGGAGAAGGGGACGTGAATCTCTTCCAGCAGCAGCTCGCGCACGACGGGCGGGCCTTCCACCGCCAGGAAACGGACCGCCTCTTCGTTCGACAGTCCGGCGCCGGCGTGGATGATGTCCTCGACCAGCTTCGCCGGGGAGTCGTTCGCCCCTTCGTAAATGATCCCGCCCTGCGCCCAGAACGTGTTGCAGTCCTTCGGGTCCGCCGCTTTCGTCACCAGCACCACGCGGATGCCCGCCGCCGCCAGGCGAAAGGCGGTGGTCAATCCGGCGATGCCGGTGCCGATGACGAGCACCTGGTGATGCTCACGATTGTTCAGCTTCGCCACGCCGCGCCATTCTAGGAGTCCGCGCGACAGAAAGACACGGGGAGACTCCTGAAGGAGCCTTGGGCAACAAACGCAGCCGGCCGTGCCGGCTAGGCGGCCTACTTCTCCGTGAAGAGAAAAAACGAGCCGTCATTCGTCGTGTTGTCGAGCTGGACGGCATATCCGCTGAAGGTTTGCGACGGCGGAATCGGCGTGACGATCACGATGACGCGGCTCACGCCGGTCAGTGCCGTGTCGCCGAAGATGTTTCCGAACTGCACGACCTCGCGCGACTCGAGGAGATGTCCCGCCGCCGAGCTCACGTTGAAGGTCTTCAGGCTCAATCCGGTCGCGGCGTTGATGTATTCGACTTTCAGATCGATGGCCGAGTTCCCGTAGTTGATGATGCCGACGTTCGCGCGCGTGTTGCCGTCGTTTCCGAACGCGCCGTTGCGCACGGTCGTCGTCATGCGCGTGAAGGCGCGCGTTCCCGCCGCGTTCGGACGGCCGGCGTAGGCGATACCGAGCGTGCCGCCTGCCGCCCCCGGACTGTAGGTGCGGGCGACGATCGTGACGTCCGTGGGGTCGACGGTTGCCACCATCTCGATCTGCAGCGTCCCGAAGAGCGCCGCCGTCTTGTCCGCCGTGCGCATGTTCGAATTGTTTTTCATGAACTCGACGATGTCGTCGCTGGCAAAGGCCCCGAACGTGTTGACCGAATCCTGCCTGTGCGCGGACTGCATCGTGTTGTCGACCGGCGACCGGTAGACGAAGTTGAGCCCCATCAGCGAGCTCGGACCGACGTTCGTGACCGCCAGCGAGGTCCGGTAAAAGGCCACGCCCTGGACCTGCGTCGCGATCGGGACGTCGTAGAAGACGTCGGCGGCGGCGGATACGGCGAATGGGAAGATGGCGACTGCGACCCAGAAACGGGCGAAACGCATGACACGCTCCTTCGTGAGTGCGCCGCGCGTCACTCCGGTTGGCTGCGTGTCCTCCCCGTGTCAGGCCGCCGGCTGCGCGAAGCCGGTGATCACGTAGGAGCCGCTCTTGATGTCCTTCTTGATCTTGATGATGTTGTTCGCCTGCGCGTCCTCGAGGAGATCGCTGAACGTGTTGTAGCCGTAGTACTCCTCGTTGAACGTCGGCTTCTTGCGCTGCATGGTCTGCTTGACCATCGAGCCCCAGAGGATCTCTTTGTTCTCGCGCATGAGCGCCTTGATCGAGTCGATCAGCAGCTTGAACACCTCGCCCTGCTTCTTGTCCTTGAAGGCCACGCTCGGCGCCTTCTGCACGCCGCGCACGAGGTCCTCGTAGAAGATGAACTCGTCGCAGTTGTCGATCAGCAGGTCGCTCGACGAGTTCTTCACGCCGACGCCGATGACGAACTTGTCGTTCTCCTTCAGCTTCGACACGAGCGGCGAGAAGTCGGAGTCTCCCGAGGCCACGACGAAGACGTCGATGTGCTCCTTGGACCAGCACATGTCCATCGCGTCGACGGCCATCCGGATGTCGGCCGAGTTTTTCCCGGAGTAGACGCGTCCGGGGATCTCGATCAGCTCGATCGCCGATTCGTGCAGCTCGCGCTTGTAGTCGGGGAACTTGTCCCAGTCGCAATAGGCGCGCTTGACGACGATCTTCCCTTTTTCCAGGAGCCGTTCGAGCAGCAGGGCGATCTCGAATTTCTTGTACTTGGCGTCGATGACGCCGATGGCGATGTTCTCGAAATCGATGAACAGCGCGATTTTTCGTTCATTGTTCATGTTTGATGGCGGTGGCGACGACTGACTGTCGTCTTCCGTTTCATTGTCGAAGAGTGGCTTGCGTGGCATTCGGTTGATGGGAGCACGGACAGGCCGTCTGTGCGCAATGGCGGTCAGTGTACTATCGCCCGCTGAGTGAAGTCATACATCAAACTCGCTCGGCCCTTCACATTACTCCCGCCGCTCTTCGGCATCATCTCCGGCGCCGTCTGCGCCTGGGGCTCGGCGCATAACCCCGATCCGGCGCGCGCCGTCACCGTTTCGGTGGTCATGACCGTCGTCCTCGGGTCGATCTGCGCGTCGTTTCTCAACGCCGCGTCGAACGGCATCAACCAGATCTACGACCTGGAGATCGACCGGATCAACAAACCGTCGCGCCCGCTCGTCACCGGCGAGCTCTCCATCCGCCAGGCGTGGCGCTTCACCTGGATCTTCTACCTGCTGGCCATCGTCCCGACCTGGTGGGTGGTCGTCTATCCCTTCACCTCGTGGCCGGCGAAGTTCTCCGCCCCGCCCGCCCTGCACGAATGCTTCTACATCTACATCCTCGGCATGCTGGCGACGTTCCTCTACTCCGCGCCGGCGCTCGGCCGGACCAAGAAGCATCCGATCGGCGCGAACCTGACCATCGCCATCCCGCGCGGCTGCCTGCTGAAGGTCGCGGGCTGGACGATGGTGGCCCACGCGAACGTCGCCGAGCCGTGGTACATCGGCTCGATCTTCATGCTCTTCCTCCTCGGCGCCGCGTCGACGAAGGACTTCAGCGACATCGAGGGCGACCGCGCCGGCGGCTGCCGCACGCTCCCGATCGCGTTCGGCGTGCGCAGGGCCGCCCGGATGATCGCGCCGTCGTTCGTGATCCCCTGGCTGCTGATGCCGCTCGGCGCGCACCTCGGCATCCTCACCGGCAACCGCCTGGCGCTCGACATCCTCGGCGTCGCGCTCAGCCTCTGGGGCGCCTACACCGTCTGGCTGATCGTCCGCAATCCCGACGAGCTCACGGCGACCGAGAACCATCCTTCGTGGCGTCACATGTATCTGATGATGATGGCCGCGCAGATCGGCTTCGCGGTGGCGTATGTGGTCTAGGAGCGCGGGCGTCCTCGCCCGCAGTCGCCCGACCGCTGCGGCCGGGACGGCCGCGCTCCAATGCGTCCGCGCCGCGTTCGCCATCTACGGCGCCTCGATCGCCATCGCCCTCGCGCCGTCACTGCAATCGCGCGTGCGTCCCGGCGCGCTGCCGAGCGGGATCGCGAAGCTCGGTTTCGACGCGTCGGGCCCAATGCGTCAGTTCGCGCTGCTGCTCGTCCTGACGTTCGCCTTCGCGGCGTTGTCGACGCTCGTCATGCGCGTCATCACGGAGCGCCGCTGGGCGATGTGGACGGCCTCGATCGCCCTCGCCAGCGCGCCGATCACATTGATCTACTACGGCAATCTGCGGCACGTGCTCCTGCACGGGCTGGTTGCCACGGCGGTCGTGCTCGCGCGCAGGCTCGAGCCGCATTTCTCGCGCGCCGATGTGGTGCTGATCCCGACGGTCCTCTCGTTCTACTTCGCGTTCCTCGACCTCGGATTCGGACACACCCCGATCGCCGCCTTCCTCCGCGCCGCGATCGTCACGCTCGCGCTGCGCCTCTGCGTTCCGCGCCACGCGCTCGCCGCCGCCCCCCTCGCGTTTCTCCTCCAATGGAACGCCTGGCTCGCCCTCGCGTTTCTCATCGCCACCCCGTTCGTCCTCGCGTTCACCGTCACCGAGCTCCGCCTGCGCCGCTTCGCGAGGTACATCGCCTATCCGATCGGCGTCGCGGCGTATGCCCTCGCGCTGCTCAATCCCGCCGCGGCGCAGCGCGTCGACTTCTTCGAAGACGGCCACGACATGCAGCCGGCGCAGGAGATGCTGCACGGCAAGCGTCCGTACGCCGACATCGTCCCCATTCACGGCTTCATGTCCGACGGCGGACTGGCGTGGGTCGTCTTCAAGCTCGGCGGCGATTCGATGGGCGACGTGCTGAAGGCGCGGCTCGTCATCGCCTCGTGCACCGCGATCGCGATCTACTTCCTCGCTCTCGCGGCGACCGGCAGCGCCGAAGCCGCGCTGCTCGCCGTGTTCCTCGCATACTCGCTGCTGCCATCGGCCGTGGTCTGGATGCGCGCGCTCTTCGCCGTGGCCGCCCTGGCCTGCACGGTTGCCTCGGTGCGGAATCGAAGATGGATGATCGCCGCGGGCGCGCTGCTGGTGATCGCCGCTCTCTTCAGCCTCGATCTCGCCATCGACTCCGCGATCGTCGCCCTGATCGCCGCGATCCGCTGGCGCTCCTGGAAACAGCTGGCGATCGGCCTCCTCGCGGCGGGCGTGCCGGTGCTCCTCATCTTCGCCACCGGAGGCTTCGCCGTCGATTTCTTCCGCGTCACGCTGACCGACGTCCTCGGCGGGCGAGGCGCGTATGTCATCGCGCCGCTGAAGGTTCCGGCGTGCAACCTCGTCACCTCGCTCGGCGATCGCAACTGCCTTTCGTTTTTCGCCTGGGTCATCGCGCTGATCGCCACCGCCGCGGCGCGGCGACTCAACGCCGTCTGGCTCATCGGATTCTGGATCGTGATCGCCGGAACGTCGTACGTCGAGCGCCAGCATCACTACTTCGACTTCGCCGTCGCCGTTTTTCTGACCGCGTTGCTGTGGCGCCGCCGGAATGTCGTGCTCATCATCCTGCTCGTAGTCCTCGCGCGGCCGTTCGAGCATCTCTTCGACCTCGCCACGCCGCTTCGCCGGAATCACGGAATCCCGACCGCCGGCGCCGCCCCGTTCGCCGGTAATCCGCGCGCCGCGGGGGTCGTCTTCGATCCGCCCACCCTCGCCGCGTTGAACACCACGCAGCGCTTCCTCGCCACCCTGCCGCCCGGCGACACGTTCGTCGACTTCGCCAACGCCGGCCTGCTCTACTACCTCTTCGACCGCGAGACGCCGATCCGCCACATGAGCGTGCCGATGTACGAGTCGGCCGCCGCGCAGCGCGAGGTCATCGCCGCCCTCGAGCGCCGCCGTCCCGGCGCGGCGCTCATCGTCTTTCCCGCCGCGCTGTCGAACATCGACGACGTCGCGAACCGCGATCGCGCGCCGCTCGTCTGGCAATACCTTCAGACGCACTACGCCCCCGCGACGGAGGAGAATGGCGTGGTGTTCTGGAAGCGGAAGTAAGCGGTTGAGCTGCTAAGCGATTAAGCTCTTGAGCCGCTCAACAGCTCAATGGCTCAATAGCTCACATGCTTTCCTACGAACCCGAGCTCACCGCCGCGCGCGATGACGGCGTGATCACAACGCCCACCGCCGCGCGCCTCATCGCCATGCAGCGGCGCGAGGTCTTCTCGCTGTTCCCCGAGATCCGCGGGCTCGCCTGGATCGGCGCGATGCTCGTGGCGGGCGGCGTCAGCGTCCTCATCGCACAGCACATCACGGACATCGGCGCGCTGACCATCGCCATCGTTCTCGCCGTCGCGGCAGCGGGCTGCTACGCGTGGGCGTGGATGCGCCGCGATCGGACCTCCCTGATCGACGACTCGATCCTCCTTCTCGGCGCGATGCTCGTCTCCGCCGACGCCGGCTGGCTCGCCAGCCAGTGGCACATCCTCGGTGCGAGCACTTTATTCATTCTTGCCATATTTCATGCGATCGGCGCTTACCGCTACAACTCCCGCGCGCTGCTCTCGCTTTCGATCGGCGCGCTCGCCGGCTGGCTCGGCATCGACCGCCGGCTGGAGATCCTCGTCTCCGACAACGTCGACCTCGCGCTGCGCGCGTTCATCTGCGCCGCGATCCTGGCGCTCTGGCGGGAGACCGACCGGCGCATGCGGCCGGCGACGCTCTTCACGCCGGTGTTCGACCACACCGCGATCACCCTCGCGTTCTGGGGCGCGCTGATCCTGGCCACGAACCGCGACACGACCACGCTCGGCGTCCTCTTCACGCTCACCCTCGGCGCGTTGTCGGCGCTGTACGCGTTCCGCAGCGGCAGCGAGGCGTTTCTGCTGTACGCCGTGCTGTACGCGACCCTGGCCATCGACGTGTGGGTGTGGCGGACGTTCGAGGGGACCACCATCTCGTCGTTCGTCACGCTCGTCACCATCATCGCGGCGGTCATCGGCCTGACGATCGCGCACCGCCGGTTCAGGAGCCGCGCGGCATGAGACCGACGATCGACGAGGAGCGGGCGCACGCGATCGCCGACCAACTCGACGACTGGCAGCTGTCTCCGGACGAACGGCGTTCGCTGGAGGCGCTGCTCGCCACGCCGTGGCGGCGCAACGGACCGTTCGTCGCAGCGGCCTTCTTCGGACTGACGGTCTTCGCCATGTTCGCGCTCGTGGCGCTCTGCAAATCGACCGGCGCGACCGAGTTCACCGCGGCGGCGATCGCCATCGCCGGCGGCGAGTACCTGATCCTCCGCCGGCGGATGTACGGCAGCGGGATCGAGTCGGCGCTCTGGATCGGCGGCCTGCTCGCCTTCATCGCCGGGCTGCCGAGGAGCGGCGATCCGGAGGCGATGCTGGTCATCGCCGCGGCGTTCGGCATCGCTGCCTGGCGGATGCAGAATGCAATCTTCGGCGCGATCGGCGTCATTTTCCTCGGAATCTATTTCGCCGTCGCCTGGCACGGCTCGCACGACTACTGGCGCGCGGCGATGGTGCCGCTGGCGGTCGCGGTCATCGCCGTCGTGGCCAAGCGTTGGATATTCTTCCGGCCGTGGCTCGACAGCTTCTGGTCGCTGGTGGCGATCGTGATGCCGCTGGTCGCGGAGATCGGCGGCCGGATCGTCGCGTACGACTCCGCCGGTCACCTCGAGTACGCCCTCACGTTCCTGGTTCTGGGCAGTATCGCGCTCCTCGCCGGACTTCACCTCCGCGATCACGCGCTGCTGATTGCCGCCGGCGTCTCATTCGCCATCAACGCGTTCGAGCTTCATGATCGATACGACCCCCCTCTGGAGTGGGAGCTGATCCTCGGCGGACTCGCGCTTCTCGCCATCGCCGCGGTCGTCGCGCGCCTGATGCGCGGCCGGACCACCGGCCTTGTCGCCACCCCCGCCCGCCTCACCCGGTACGACGAACTGGTCAAACTGGGTGGAACGATGGTGGCGGGGCAGGCGCTGCAGCCGCATCCGGCGGCCCCATCCGATCCGGCAGTCACCGGAACGGAGGGAGGGGCCGGTTCGTTCGGCGGCGGCGGGGCGACGGGCGACTACTAGGTCCGCTCTCCCGGCCAATCCTGCGCGCAGACGCAGGATCTCCGGTTACACCGCGCCGCACAGACCGACGAGCGCCGCACGAATCTCAATTCTGCCGGTGCCGCCCGAGATCCTGCGTCTGCGCGCAGGATTCACTTTTACGAATGTTCCACGTGCCACAATTCATGTGCATTTTTCTTCCGGCGGCAGCCTGAAACCGGCCGAGCCCGCCTTGCGGAAAGCGTTTTCCGCACTTTCCACAGATTTTGGATCACCGCCCGGTTTTCGCCCATTTTCCTGCCGGAATCCCTGCGAAAAGGCTGCGGAAATCGTTCACGGAATGTGCACGGCAATGCCTGATGAAAAAGGTGTGCAAAACATGTGGAAAATCCGTGGATATTCTGCGGAATCGCCGAGGAAAGCGCTGTGCAAAACCCTGCGGATAACCTGCGGGGATCGGGCGGATAACTCGCGGAAATTCGACGAAACAGGCTCATCCGGTTGGATGGCGCAAATCATTGAATCTCGAATAGTTACACTCGATTTAGTGTTCTCTCTTTCGACGACCACAACATCTTGTGGTCTGCCCTTGACATCACTTCGGGCGAGGCGTACGTTGTAGCGCATTACAGACAACTCGGCGGATGTGAGGGAGGACAATGAAGGATTTGAAGCAATCGCGTCTCGATATCGCGCGTGGTCCCAACCGATCGGTTTCTCTCCAGATTCGGGATTACCAGGTCACCGTGAAGGTCAAGTCGCCGGTTCCGCAGATCAAATCACCACTCGTCCGCTGGACGCTTCGCTGAGTCGTTTGTTTCACGTTTCTTTTTGACGGTACGCGCCGGATTTCATCGGCGGTGCCAGTGACGGGGGAGGTAGGGGACGGAAGGTCGGGAGTGAGGGACATCGGATGAGCACGAGATTTTCATCCGCTTTCCTTCGGAGAAAACCGAGCTTCCCTCCTCTATTTTTTTCTCTCGAGGAGAAGGAGAGCAGGCAATGACCTCCATCGATATGACCACCCCAAATCTTCGCGCCCGATCCAGCTCTCGCACACCGAAAGGCCGGAAGGAGACGAAGCCCGGCGGCATCACCGTCGAGCGCTTCTTCACCCGCGCCGGCGTCGACGTCTACGACACCTGCGAGTGGGAGACGAGATCCGCGGTCATCACCAATGAGCGCGGCGACGTCGTCTTCGAACAGAAGGACGTGGAGATGCCGAAGTTCTGGTCGCAGATGGCCACGAACGTCGTCGTCTCCAAGTATTTCCGCGGCCACCTCGGCACGGCCGACCGCGAGACCAGCGCCCGCCAGCTGATCGGGCGCGTCGTCCGCACCATCACGCAGTGGGGACGCGAAGGCGGCTACTTCGGCACCGAGGCGGACGGCGACGCCTTCCGCGACGAACTGACGCACATCCTGCTCTACCAGATCGCCTCCTTCAATTCGCCGGTCTGGTTCAACGTCGGCATCGAGCCGCGCCCGCAGTGCTCGGCGTGCTTCATCAACTCCGTCCAGGACACGATGGACTCGATCCTCGGCCTGGCCAAGACCGAAGGGATGCTCTTCAAGTACGGCTCGGGCACCGGCTCGAACCTGTCGAACATCCGCTCCTCCCGCGAGCTCCTCGCCGGCGGCGGCACCGCCTCCGGTCCGGTCTCGTTCATGCGCGGCTACGATTCCTTCGCCGGCGTCATCAAGTCGGGCGGTAAGACCCGCCGCGCCGCGAAGATGGTCATCCTCAACGCCGACCATCCCGACATCGTCGACTTCATCGAGTCGAAGGAAAAAGAAGAGAAGAAGGCGTGGGCGCTGATCGAGGCCGGCTACGAGGGCGCGTTCAACGCTCCGGGTGGCGCGTACGACTCCGTGCAGTTCCAGAACGCCAATCATTCCGTCCGCGTCACCGACGATTTCATGCGCGCGTACGAGCGCGACGCCGACTGGCACACGCGCGCCGTCACCGATTCGAACCGCCTGATGGACACCTACAAGGCGCGCGACCTGATGCGGCGCATGGCCGAATCGGCCTGGATCTGCGGCGATCCGGGCATGCAGTTCGATACCACCGTCAATGACTGGCACCCGTGCCCGAACACGGCGCGCATCAACGCCTCCAATCCCTGCTCCGAGTACATGTTCCTCGACGACTCCGCCTGCAACCTGGCGTCACTGAACCTGATGCGCTTCTACAACGAGAACACCGGGTTCGACGTCGAGGCGTACCGCGCCGCGCTGCGCGTCGTGATCACCGCGCAGGAGATCGTCGTCGATTACGCGTCGTATCCGACGGCGGCCATCGAGAAGAATTCGCACGCCTTCCGGCCGCTCGGCATCGGCTACGCCAACCTCGGCGCGCTGCTCATGGCCCGCGGTCTTCCGTACGACAGCGAAGAGGGACGCGACTTCGCCGCGGCCGTGACGTCGATCCTCTCCGGCGAGTCGTACGCGCAATCGGCGCGCATCGCCGAGAAGGTCGGCCCGTTCGCCGGCTACGCCGTCAACGAGGAGCCGTTCCTCCGCGTCATCGACAAGCACCGCCGCGCCGCGTACCGCATCAACACGCGTCCGCTGCCGGCCGACCTGGCCGAAGCGGCGACGCAGGTGTGGGACGAGGCGTACGCGCTCGGACAGGAGCACGGTTATCGCAACGCGCAGATTTCCGTCCTCGCCCCGACCGGCACGATCGCCTTCATGATGGATTGCGACACCACCGGCGTGGAGCCCGACATCGCGCTCGTGAAGTACAAGAA
>Ga0068858_100000716_pt1 | contig 34541 bp, 31 predicted proteins | sample KBSSwiS12_FD_66589 | JGI IMG/M metagenome (GOLD analysis project Ga0068858, IMG submission 66589) | Switchgrass rhizosphere microbial communities from Kellogg Biological Station, Michigan, USA - KBS Switchgrass S1-2 | ecosystem: Host-associated > Plants > Roots > Rhizosphere > Soil ... | reverse complement strand
AACTGTACGCTACGGCCGCCGGAGTGTTTGCTGAGGCACTGAATCTGTCAGCCCCGGCAGACACACCCGAACTCACTGAGGACTATTTCGGCGAGCCGCTCTACGTGCTGACGGCGGCCTTAGCCGCCGTCGAGGGCGATGGGGCCGCCGACGGCCGCGGCCTGCAGCAGTTCTTGCTGCGCCGCGAGCGCGACTATTGGCGCAGGCTGCTGCTGGATCGCGATCTTGGTGACAAGGCGGTCGACCTCGTCGAACTGGCGCTCGCGCACGTCACGCTCGTTGGCGGCACCGACTCGGCGGAGAAAACGCGCGAGCTGCTGGCGCGGACGCCGCGCGTGCGAACGCTGGACGAAGGTAAGCGCGACCGGATCTTCGACGTGCTTCGCGAGCTTTACCCGAGAGCGGGCGGCGTAGAGGCGCTCGGTCCCGACCTCCTTGGCGAGCGGCTCGTCGCGGAGGCGCTTGCTCTGGATGACGGCCTTCTTGACGCAGCGCTTGGCCCAAATGCGCCTGATGCCGACGTTGCCCCGACCTTGACCGTTCTGGAGCGCCTAGCAGCACAGGACGCGGAGGCAGCGAGCTGGCTCGACCGTGCCGTTAGGCTCGCTGGGCCCAAGCGCGGCAAGCAGGTTGTCGCCGTCGCCGAGCAGGGCCAAGCGCAGCTCACTCGACGGCTAGAAATCAAGCTTGCCGCCAGCGACCTCGGCAAGGAGGGGAAAGACTTGCTACGGGCGCTGAGGAACGCGGCGGATGACGACTCCGTCGACGTGCGACCGCTCATGGCCTTGGCGTTGGCGACGCAGCTTCGCCGCGACGAACGGCATCCATCGGTCAAGTGGAAGGCATCCGAAGCGCGCAAGCGGATCAAGATGCTTCTGCAGTTGTCCAGCCTACGGACTGACCTTTGCGTCTTTGACGGTGCGACCGAAGCCGCGAAGCAGGCCAGCGACCTCGCCCGGCGTGCGCTCGGCCGGTCGAGGCTTGACCTTCGCCTCACCGCAGAGGCCGAACTCATGCTGGCGATGGCGTCGTATAAGATTGGCCGGTTTACCGACGCGCTAGAGGGGGCGCAGCGGGCAAACCGGTTGGCGCGGGACGCAGTTTTCGAAGCGACGCCGGTTGAGCTAGCCCGGATGCACGGCCAGTACAGTGTTGTCCTTAGTCACCTCGGCTATTACGACGAGGCGCTTAAGGTTGCTAAAGAAGGCTTGGCCCTTCTCCGCAAACCGCACACGCGGCAGCCCCACGCCTACGCCGCCGATCTCGCCAGATCCCTCGGCAGTGTGGCCAACCGTCTCGACGCTGTCGGTCGTTACGACGAGGCGCTTAAGGCTGCTAGAGAAGGCTTGGCCCTTCGCCGCGACCTGCACGCGCAGCAGCCCGACGCTTACGCCGCCGACCTCGCCAGCTCCCTCAACAATCTGGGCAACCACCTCCACGCTGTCGGCCGTTACGACGACGCGCTTGAGGCTGCTAAAGAAGGCCTGGCCCTTTTCCGCGAGCTGCACGAGCGGCAGCCCGACGCCTACGCCGACCGCCTCGCCAGCTCCCTCAACAATCTGAGCAACCGCCTCGGCGCTGTCGGCCGTTACAACGAGGCGCTTGAGGCGGTTGAGGCTGCTAAAGAAGGCTTGGCACTTCGCCGCGAGCTGCACGCGCGGCAGCCCGACGCCTACGCCGACGACCTCGCTGGCTCGTTCAACAATCTGGGCGCTAGACTCGGCGCTGTCGGCAACTACGACGAGGCGCTTAAGGCTGCTAAAGAATGCTTGGCACTTCGCCGCGAGCTGCACGCGCGGCAGCCCGACGCCTACGCCGTCGCCCTCGCTGGCTCGCTCGACAATCTGGGCGTTAGCCTCGACGATGTCGGCCGTTACGACGAGGCGATTAAGGCTGCTAAAGAAGGCTTGGCACTTCGCCGCGAGCTGCACGCGCGGCAGCCCGACGCCTACGTCGACGACCTCGCCCGCTCTCTCGGCAATCTGGGCAACCACCTGGTTGCTGTCGACCGTTACGACGATGCTCTGAAGGCGGGCGAGGAGGCCCTGCATCTGCTCGATGGCCGGCCAGGCGCAGAGGTCGCCGATATTCGGTCCTACATCAAGCTCGTGCGCAGCAACGCCAAGATCGGGCTCGGCAAACCGGCGGAGGGACTGGTCGAAGCCCAAGAAGCGGTCGCCGCATTCGCTGCTTCGGGGAGCCGCGGCAGCGACCTACTCATGGCTCGGATGCGGGCACGGGTAGCAGTAGCGCGCGCCGCATCCGCCGCGCTTTCACCGAACGATGCCTTTCCGATCGTGGCCGAAGCTTGGGTCGACGTACTGGCACGCTTTCGCGAATGGCCTGTGGTTTTCAGCCGCGTGCTGGCGCGGCTGCTACCGTTGGTGCACGCGGTCAACGGAGGCAGCGCAGGCCCCGACGTGCCGGACGGTCTGGACGCCGAACTGGCGGCAGCTGACGAATCATGGGCCGCGATGGTGGCGCGGTCGCAGGAAAGCTGAGCGGCCCTTTAGCCGGCATGCGGGCGACGCCGCGTCGGCGCTGACTTCTCACCGCGTGGGCCGCGTGCTCCTCGCTCTCGTGCTCGCCGTCGTCGGCCGGGTTCTCACGGTCGCTCTCCCGCCAGTTGTGTCGATCGAAGTAACTCTAACGAACGGCGGGTTTCGGGCCCACCATCGGATAAACCGAACGGCCTAAATTAGGGGGCGTTTCCGACGAGCCACCCCTGTCCGCGACGCAAGCATGCCCCTTTCCCACCGGGGGCAACCAATGCACCACCGGCACCTTAAACCCAAAGGCCGGTGTCACCCCGCCCCCACATCCCGAACCACCACCGTCCCCGACCTCGAATCAACGACGATATCATCCTCATAGGAAGGCCCAACCGCCTCCCCATCTTCTTCGTCCGCGGCGTCTTCCCAGCGATTTTCGAGCTCCTCACGCTCGAGCACATTGTAGAGCGCGATCTGCGCGCGCTTCTGTTGCGCCTCGGCCGCCTGGACGAGCGTGGTCCAGCGATGCTGGGCTGTCTGGTTGCCGCTCATCGCCGCCGCCGCCATCGCACGGAACACTGCTCGGTGAGTCGATAGCGTGATCTCCTCATCGCCCTCGGTCACCGTCACGGGGCGATAGGCCTCCTCCAGGATCATCGCTCGGGTCGGCTCGTCAGCGCCGGGCAGCCGATCGCCGGGCGCGCCCGTCCCCCGCCGTGGCGGCCGACCGGCGGGGTTGCCCGACTGGCCTTTCCTAAAGCGATGCTCAGCCGGCGGCTGACCATATCCTTTCGCGCCCTGCGTTGCGGGCGACGCGGGCGCATCCAGCGCACCGCGGTTCGATTCAAACTGATGCTCAGTCATGGCACGGCTCCGGTCATGATTAGTACCGCCACCCTCAAAGCCGATTTTGCCGATCGGTTGAATCAAACCCCGGCCGCCGCAAGCGCACAAATTCCCTGTTCCGCGCAGCCGATTTCCCTGTTCCGTCCGGGTCAGCAAAATCGGCAAAACCTCAACACATTGTTTTCAGATCAGAATTCAGGAACTCTCCAACCCGCCGCGCTCGAAAAAAAGAAAAAATTCCCTGTTCCGCCGCCGGAACAGGGAAATTCGGCCACCGCCGCCCGGTCAGAAAAGGCCGACAACAGCGCCCCAACGCAGCCAGACTCGCACACCGACTCATACCAGCCCGCCTATGCCGATCAGGCCCGCAAGCTTTGCGCGCACGGCCTGACCGACATCGAGGTCGCCGATTTCCTCGAGGTCACCCCCGCCACGCTCCATGGCTGGCGCCGTCAACACCCGGACTTCGCCGCCGCCCTCGCGAAAGGCAAGGCGGCCGCGGACAACCGGGTCGAACTGTCGCTCTATCAGCGCGCGATCGGTTATCATCGCCAGGTGGAGAAGGTCTTCACCCCGGCCCGCGTCGAGGTGCCGATCCGGGTCACGATCCGCGAGCATGTCCCCGCCGATCCGCGCGCCGCGTACATCTGGCTCCGCGCCCGGTGCCCGGAGAAATGGGGTAGTCCGCATGAGCGGGTTCGCGCCCGCCGGGAACAGTCAGCGAAGCCGCACGCAGCGGCGGCCTCAATGCCCCTCGAACGCCACCAGCGCGCTGACCGCGATCCCATCGGCACGGAGCGCGTCGGCGCCGCCGAGATCGGGCAGGTCGACCAGGAACTGCGCCTGCGTCACCACCGCGCCGGCCTTGCGCAGCAGCCGCACCGCGGCGCGGGCGGTGCCGCCGGTCGCGATCAGATCGTCGATCAGCAGGACGTTGGCCCCGGGCGCGCAGGCATCGGCATGCATCGCGATCCGGTCAGTGCCATATTCCAGCGCATAATCCTCGGCGATGGTCGCGCCGGGCAGCTTGCCGTCCTTGCGGATGAGCAGAACGCCGGCGTTCAGCGGCACCGCAAGCGCCGCGGCGAACAGGAAGCCACGTGCCTCGATCCCCGCGACAAGGTCAATCGGCCCGGTCGTGGCTGCCGCCATCCGCTCGACGCACTGCGCAAGGCCGTGCGCATCGAGCAGCAGGGTCGTGATGTCGCGGAACATGATCCCCGGCTTCGGAAAGTCGGGGATCGTCCGGATCAGCGCCTTCAGATCGTCATTGGCCGAAGGCGCCAGCGTCTCAGTGCTTAACGTCGCGCCAGACATTCTGATAGGCTCCCCATGCCAGGAAGCAGAAGATCAGCAGGAAGATGCCGGCGGCGAAGCCCGCCGTATGGCGCATCGCGAGGTTGGGCTCGGCTGTCCATACCAGGAAAGCGGTCACGTCCTTGGCCATCTGGTCGACCGTCGGCTTGGTGCCGTCGAGATACTGGACCTGGCCGTCCTGGGTCAGCGGCGGCGGCATCGCGATGTTGAGGTTCGCGAAGTACGGATTGTAGAAAGCCCCGTCGGGTGTCTTCGCATCCGGGAACTTCTTGAGCAGCGCCGCCGGCTGCGGGGCATAGCCCGTCAGCAGCGAGTGGACATAAGCCGGCCCCTCTTCGCGCGCCTTGGTGATCAGCGAAAGATCAGGCGGCGATCCGGTGCCCGGATAATAGACTTTCGGGAAATGGTCCGACGGAATGTTCGGCCGCTCTGCATGGTCGCCCGACTTCTCGTCGAAGGTCGGCTGCTTGGCGCCCCAGTCAGCGGCGATCTTCTTTACCTGGGCGTCGCTATAGCCGATCTGGCTCAGGTCGCGGAAAGCGACATGGCTCAGCGAATGGCAGTTCGAGCAGACTTCCTTGTAGACCTGGAAGCCACGCTGCAGCTGGCGCTGATCGAACTTGCCGAACACGCCGTTCGACTCGAGTTCGATCTCCTTTGGCTGGAGATGGAACTCGTCGACAACGGTCTTCGGGGCCGGATCAGTGATCTGCCCCTCGACCGTCCAGAAAAGAGCCCAGGCGAGAACGGTGACGAACGCCGCGCCGACCAGCATTGCAAGATTGCGGACCATGTTTCGTATTGCCCCTTATTCGGCCGCAAGCGCGGTTTGCGCCGGAGAGGTTCCGCCATGCTTCGACAGCACCGCCTCGGTGATCGAGTTGGGCAGCGGCCGCGGACGCTCAGCGCGCGAGATGATCGGAATGATGATCAGGAAATGCGCGAAATAATAGCCCGCGCAAATCTGGCTCAGGATGACGTAGAATGGTGTCGCGGGCGAACCACCGCACTTGCCCAGGATCAGCACGTCGACCACCAGGATCCAGAAGAAGGTGCGGAAGACCGGCCGGTAATTGGCCGAACGCACCGGCGAACTGTCGAGCCAGGGCAGGAAGAACAGCAGCAGGATCGAGCCGAACATCGCCAGCACGCCCCACAGCTTCGCCGGCAGGATGAAGTCCGAGGTGAAGGCACGCAGGATCGCGTAGAAGGGCCAGAAATACCATTCGGGCACGATATGCGCCGGCGTCGAAAGCGAATTGGCCGGGATGTAATTGTCCGGATGGCCGAGCGCGTTCGGGAAGAAGAACACCAGGGCGACGAACAGCAGCAGGAACACGCCAAGCCCGAAGCCGTCCTTCGCGGTGTAGTAAGGATGGAAGGGCACCGTATCCTGCTCGCCCTTGACCTCGACGCCGGTCGGGTTGTTCGAACCCGGAATGTGCAGCGCCCAGATGTGCAGGATGATGACGGCGGCGATCACGAACGGAAGGAGGTAATGGAGCGAGAAGAAGCGGTTGAGCGCTGCCTCACCGGGTGCATAACCACCGAGCAGCCAGACGCGGACGGTCTCGCCCACGCCGGGGATCGCCGAGAAGAAGCCGGTGATCACCTGCGCGCCCCAGAAGCTCATCTGACCCCAGGGAAGCACATAGCCCATGAAGGCGGTGGCCATCATCAGCAGGAAGATGACCACGCCGAGCAGCCACACCATTTCGCGCGGCGCCTTGTACGAGCCGTAGAACAGCCCGCGGAAGATATGGATATACACCACGATGAAGAACATCGAGGCGCCGTTGGCGTGCGCATAGCGCAGGAACCAGCCTGCGTTCACGTCGCGCATGATGTGCTCGACCGAGTCGAATGCACCGGCGCCGGTCGCGCCATAATGCATCGCGAGGACGATGCCGGTGATGATCTGGATGCCGAGCGCGGCGCCGGCGAGAACGCCGAAATTCCAGAAATAATTGAGGTTGCGCGGCACCGGATAGCCGGCGCCCACCGCATTATAGACGAGACGCGGAAGCGGCAGCCGTTCGTCCATCCACTGCATCAGCGGATTCTTCGGCGCGTAATGCTTGGCCCAGGGAAAGCTCATGATGCGTTACCTCAACCCGACCGTGACGGCGGTGTCAGAAGTGAATTTATAATCCGGAACCGCGAGGTTCTTCGGCGCCGGGCCTTTGCGGATGCGGGCTGCGGTGTCGTACGCCGAACCGTGGCACGGGCAGAAATACCCACCGAACGGCCCGCGATTCTCGCCCTCGCCAGCACCGAGCGGCACGCAGCCGAGATGGGTGCAGACGCCGAGGGTGATCAGCCAGTTGCTGTGGCCCGGCTTGGTGCGCTCGGCGAGCGTCTGCGGATCGCGCAGCTCGCTGACCGGAACCGCCTCGGCTTCCGCCACTTCCTTCGGAGTGAGGTTGCGGACGAACAGGGGCTGGCCGCGGAACTTGGTCTTGATCGCCTGGCCGGGCGTGATCTTCGACAGGTCGACTTCAGTGGTCGACTCGGCAAGCACATCGGCCGAGGGGCTCATCTGGTTGATCAGCGGCAACACGACCACGCCGGCACCGACGCCGATCCAGCCGACAGCCGCGATATTGATCCAGTCGCGGCGGCCGGGATCGAAACCTTCTTCGTGGTAAGGAGCCGGGTCTTCCCCGGGTGGTACCGCGGTATCAACAATTGCCATTCGCTTGCCCTTGCAACTTCATATCAGGCCCCCGCACTTCAATATCAGGCCCCTGGACTTCACAGCGGGCGGCGCCCGGCCCGGTGTTCGCGAGAGATGCGCGCGCCCCGACCGATGCTCCGTCCCCACGGAGTTGGCGGCCTGATAGACGCGGGGGACGGGCTTTGCCAACAGCATTTTAGCCCTGTTGTCATGCCTGTTGTTGCGGGTGCGTCCCAAGGCCTATGTCGGAGCCATGCGCATTGCCCTTTACCAGCCCGATATCGCCGGGAATGTCGGCACAATCCTGCGGCTTGCGGTGTGTCTTGGCGTTGGTGTCGATCTTATCGAACCAATGGGATTCGCTTATTCCGACCGGGCACTAGCACGGGCCGGGATGGACTATGCGAGCGCTGCCGAGGTGACGCGCCATGTCGACTGGGCCGCCTTCGAGGCCGGAGCGCCGGGGCGACTCGTGCTGCTGACGACGCGCGGCGGGACGAGGCTCGACCAGGCGATTTTTCGTCCCGACGATGTGCTCCTGCTCGGCAGCGAGGGGAGCGGCGTGCCGCCCGAGGTCCATGCCCGTGCCGATCTCGCCGTACGAATCCCGCTTCGCCCTGCGTTCCGGTCCTTGAATGTCGCCGTCGCGGCGGGCATCGCGCTGGCCGAAGCATTGCGCCAGACCGGAGGATTTCCCGAGTGATCGAGCTGGACCAAGAACAATCCGCCGCCAGGGCCTGGTTCGAAAACCTGCGCGACATGATCTGCGCCGAGTTCGAATCGATCGAACGCGAGGCCGGATCGGATGCCCGATTCGACTATATCTCCTGGGATCGCGCTGACCCCGACGGTTCGCCAGGCGGCGGCGGGGTGCGCGGCGTGATGAAGGGGAAGGTGTTCGAGAAGGTCGGCGTCAATGTCTCGACCGTGGGCGGCGCGCTGGAAGGCGATTTCGCCAGGACGATCCACGGCGCCGCCGAGGATCCGACCTTCTGCGCGACGGGGATCAGCCTCGTCGCGCATATGGCGAACCCGCACGTGCCCGCCGTTCATATGAACACCCGCTTCCTCGCGACCACCAAGCGCTGGTTCGGCGGCGGCGCCGATCTCAACCCGCCCCTGCCCGTGCCTGAGGATACCGAGGATTTCCACGCCACGCTGAAGGCTGCGTGCGACGCGCATGATCCGGCGCATTATCCGCGCTTCAAGCAATGGGCTGACGATTATTTCTACATACCCCACCGCAAGGTGCACCGCGGCGTCGGCGGCATTTTCTACGATCATCTCGAGGGCGATTTCGCGTCGAACTTCGCCTTCACCCAGGATGTCGGCCGCGCCTTTCTCAGCGCCTATCCGCGCATCGTCCGGCGGCGCATGGCCGAGCCCTTCACCGACGCGGATATCGCGATTCAAAGATCGTGGCGCGGGCGCTATGCCGAATTCAACCTCGTCTATGATCGCGGCACATTGTTCGGACTGAAGACCGGCGGCAATATCGACGCGATCCTGATGAGCCTGCCGCCGGTCGCCACATGGGACTGACGGCCGTCCCCGGCAGCGAGGTGGCGACGATCGTCACCACGCTGGAAATGCGCCAGCGCCCGCCGTTGCGCCCCTTGCCGGCCTCGCGCCTGCGGCTCGCCGCATGGCATCAGCCGGCCGCGGAGAAATATCGCACGCTGTTCCGGCGGATCGGCGCGCCCTGGCTGTGGTTCTCGCGGCTGGTGATGGATGAGGCCGCGCTGGTGGGGATCATCCACCATCCCGAGGTCCAGGTCTTCGCGGTGGCCGATCCCGCCGGGGTCGAGGTCGGCATGCTGGAGCTCGATTTCCGTGAGGCCGGCGCCTGCGAGCTCGCCTATTTCGGACTGATCCCGGAACTCGCCGGCCAGGGCCATGGCCGCTGGCTGATGGCCGAGGCGCTGGGGCGCGGCTGGCGCAAGGGGGTCGAGCGCGTGTGGGTGCACACCTGCACGCTCGATCACCCTTCCGCGCTTGGCTTCTACCGCGCCTCGGGCTTCACCCCGATCGCGCGCACCATCGAGACCTTCCCTGATCCGCGCGCCATCGGCGTGCTGCCGCCCGACGCCGCGCCTCAGATCCCCTTGCTGGCCGCCAGCCTGCGGTAAAGCGAGACCTCGATCAGGATCGCGCCGAGCATGCCCACCGTCATCCCCGCTGCAGCACCCACATCGAGCATCGTCGCCACGAACGGATTGGCCATCGGCGCACCGTCCATGACCTTGCCGAGCGCGTGGAAGGGGGAGGAAAGCACCGTCTCCCCGAAAAGCACGATGCACGCGAACCCGGCAAGGACGAGCCCGTTCCCGGCCGTCAGGGCGAAGCTCCGCGAGATAGCGCCGAGTACGCCGCGCGACCTGTCGGCGACAAGCGAAGGAAGGGTGAGCATGAGCCTGCCCAGGGCGTAGATGCCCGGCAATATGAAGAGCAGCAGCCCGATATTCACCGCCAGCGAAATGAGCAGCGCTGCGAGCAGATAACATGGCACCAATGTCAGCGTGCGCGTCAACGCCACGCGCACATTGGGACGGCGCGGATCAAGGTACAAGGTGACGATCATCACCATACCGAACATGGCGGCAAGCCCGGCGATGGTGACGATCAGACTGTAATGGGACGACCAGGCCTCGGCTTCCGGCCACCAGCTCTTCATCACCGCCGGATCGGTGATCGAGCCGGATGGAGCGGGCATCGGCGGGACGAACAGCTCCATCACGAGATCGGGCAGGAACAGGAACAGCCCCGCCACCGCCAGCAGCAGCTCGCGGTCGCGCTTCCACATCTGCCATGCATCGGCGAACACGCCCGCCACATCGAACGTCATGCTGAGTCGACGATCGCCCCGCGCGCATCGCGAACCGCCAGATAGAGTTTTGCGGTAAAGGCACTCGCGAGCACGGAAAATCCGGTCACCACCACGCTGGCGAGGATCGCCGTCAGCACCGTCGCCACCGTCACCGGCCGGTCACCCCCCGCGATCAGTCCGAAGACGGATCCGAAGACCAGCTTTGCCGCCAGGATGGAGACGACGGAGACGATCGAATACAGGATCAGCACGCCGACGATCTTCCACTGGACCGGTCTCGTGAGCTTGAACGAGCGGGCGAACACGCCGAACCCGCGCCGTTCCATGATCATGGTTGGCGTAACCAGCGCGAGCCGCGCCGAAAGCCAGATCAGGGCGCAGCAGAGGAACAGGAGATACACGAGCAAAAAGCCGTCAGCGCCGGGAGGGAGCTCAGGCTTGCTGCTGGTCATCGCTGCCCGGAAATCAAATCCCGCCATCAGCAGGGCAGCCGCGACGGGAAGCATGAGCGCGACCAGGCCCAAACCGATGACCAGCAGCACACCTATGATCGGCAGCAATCTGCGATTGGCGGTCGCGACCGCACTTGCGCGACCCGCCGCAGCGTCAAGCGCCAGCGCCATGATCGCGATCTTTCCCCAGAGTGACACAGCCCCAAGACCAATCGAGACGACCTGGATTCCCAAAGCCGTCGACGCGCTCAGCACCGCGAGCGGCGCGACGCTTTGCGAAATCGCGGACGGGATGAAGATGGCGAACAGCGCCAGCGGAAAGATCGCGGCAAGATTATCGCTCAAGAACTCGGTTGCGCGATCCCACACCGTCCCCATGCTTACCATGATCGTCCCCGCCATTCCTGCGTTATCGCTCGCAACCCGGCTGATAGCGCAGGTTTTTGGCTTGCGCCAATGCTTGTGTCATCCTCCGCGCCGGCGCAATGGGGCTGGAATGGACTTTTCTCCCGACGAAATCGAATGGCGGGTCGAAGCCGCGCCGATCGCCTATGAGGAAGCGGTCGCGGCGATGGAAGTGCGCGCCGCGGCGGTGGCGGCAGGCGAAGCGCGGGAGCTGGTCTGGCTGCTCGAACATCCGCCCGTCTATACCGGCGGCACCAGCGCCGATCCGGCCGAGTTGCGCGATCCTCGCTTCCCGGTGGTCAAGACCGGCCGGGGTGGCCGTTATACCTATCACGGCCCGGGCCAGCGCATCGGTTACGTCATACTCGATCTGAACAGGCGTGGGCGCGACGTACGGCACTTCGTCCACGCGCTGGAGGGCTGGGTGATCGATGCGCTCGCCCGGATCGACATCACCGCGTTCCGCGCGCCCGGCCGGATCGGTATCTGGACCATGCTGCCCGCACCATCCGGCGCTCCGGTCGAGGCCAAGATCGGAGCGATCGGAGTGCGGGTGCGGCACTGGGTGACGCTGCACGGCTTTTCGGTGAACCTGGCCCCGGACCTGTCCCATTTTGGTGGCATCGTGCCGTGCGGCCTTGCCGACTTCGCCGTCACCAGCGCCGAAGCGCTTGGCAAAGCGGCGGATCTTGCAACCTTTGACGCCGCATTGGCGTTTGCCCTTCCTGCGTTCCTCGATACTCTTTCTTGCCCGCCACAAAACGAGGCTTGAGGGGCGTCCGTAATCCGACTAATGTCCACCACGGTTTGGGTATTAAGGTCTCAAGGCCGTCCAGATCCGCTAATCTAGGGAGCTTTCCAATGCGTGCATTCATTTCCAAGGTCGCAGCCGTTTCGATGATCGGCGGCGCGGCACTGATGATTTCGGCTTGCCAGCCCAAGACCGAGACGACCAACGACACGACTGTCACCGAGATGGGCAACGAAACCGTCGAGACGACTTCGGACAACATGACCGCCACCGACGCCGCGACGATGGACAATGGCGCCATGGCCAACGACACCATGTCGGTGACCAACACCACGACGACCACCACGAACACGCATTGATCGCCCTAATCGGGTTTGATCGCGTGATGTGATCGCGTTTTGGGGGCCGTTCGGGAAACCGAGCGGCCCCTTTCGATTCAAACTGTTTGGCTCGCCCGTTATTCATCTGCCCCTGACTCGTCTGAACACGTTTTCGATTCGAGTCATCGCGAACCATGGTCCCAACCATGGGCATGTTTCGGGAAAGACGTTGGAAAAGCGCTTGGGTTAAAAACCGAAAAGCCGTAGTCGTGGCTGCGAGCTGGGAAGAGGGTGTTAAGATCGTGTTGCGTTACATTCTGGCATTTGCCGCCGCTGCGGTCGCGATGTCCGCATCCCCCGCCTCAGCTCAGTTCTTCCTGATCCAGGCCGATATGACCGGCGAGACCGTGCATGGCGGCGAGGCAGGGCTGGGCATGGAACTGCCAGGCGCTACGGAGACCGAACTTCGCGCGGCGCTAGTCTGGAACATGCGCGCTGCGCTCAACGTCGCCGCGCTGCAGTGCCAGTTCGAAGAGAGCCTGCTTACCCAGCCCAATTACAACACCATCCTCTTCAACCATGGCGACGAGCTGAAAAAATCCTACGACGTTCTGACCAAATATTTCATGCGCACCAACAAGCTGCCAAAAAACGGACAGATCGCGCTCGACCAGTTCGGCACACGAACCTATTCGAGCTTCACCACGGTCGCAGCGCAATTCGGCTTCTGCCAGACTGCCGCGGGGATCATGCACGACGCGATTTTCGCCCCGCGCGGCTCCTTCTACAAAATTGCCGAGAACCGCACTCGCGAACTGCGCAACAGCCTCATACCGATGTACGAACTGCATCACCCCCGCGGGCTGCTCTTTGCGCGCCAGGGCGGCATGTTGCCGCGCTTCGACGATATCTGCTGGGACAAAAAGGGTGAGTGGAACCCCAAGAAGTGCGGCGCTTTCGAGATGAGGCTCGGGTCCTAACGCAACCCGAGCGTCTTGTGCGCCTGCAGCGTCAGGCGCCATTGCGGACGCTCAAGCGCGAACGCCACCGCCGCCGCCTGGTTTTCCGCCGCCGCCGCATCGTCCATCGGCTGGACCAGGAAATGGCTGAAGTCCCAGCTTTCGAGCGCAGCGACATCCGTGCCCGCTTGCGGCCAGACCAGCTTGAGCTCGTCGCCGGATCGCTGCACGACCTCGCTGCCTGCCTTCGGGCTGACGCAGACCCAGTCGATGCCGGGGTGCGCCGCGATTGTGCCATTGGTCTCGATCGCGATGGTGAACCCGGCGGCATGGAGTGCATCGACCAGCGCATCGTCCACCTGGAGCATTGGCTCACCCCCGGTCAGGACGACGAAGCGCGCCGCCTGCCCTGCGCCCCAATGCTCTACCGCGGCGGCCGCGAGCGCGTTGGCATCAGCGAACTTTCCCCCGCCCGCACCGTCAGTGCCGACAAAGTCGGTATCGCAGAAACGACATATGGCGGTTGCCCGGTCCTGCTCCCGGCCCGACCAGAGGTTGCAGCCTGCAAAGCGTATGAACACGGCGCGGCGCCCGGCATTCACCCCCTCACCCTGAAGCGTGAGGAACATCTCCTTCACGGCATAACTCATGGCCTGAGACTCAAGCCCGGACGGCGTAGGTGGTTGGATCGGGCAGGTCGGCTTCCTCAAAGCCGCGGATGCGGATGCGGCAGCTGTCGCACTGCCCGCAATGCAGGCCGCCGGGGGCGGGATCATAGCAGGACCAGCTGAGCGCCGCGTTGAGCCCAAGCCGGTCGGCCTCGCGGACGATGTCCGCCTTGGTCATGTTCTGGAGCGGCGCGTGGATGCGGAACGGCGCGCCCTCGACACCTGCCTTGGTCGCGAGTTCGGCCAGCCGCTCGAACGCGGCGATGAATTCGGGGCGGCAATCGGGATAGCCCGAATAATCGAGCGCGTTCACCCCGATATAAAGGTCGCGCGCACCCGCTGCCTCGGCCCATCCAAGCGCGAGGCTGAGGAAGATGGTGTTGCGCGCCGGCACATAAGTGACCGGGATACCGTCGCTCAGCCCCGCTTTCGGCACGGCGATATCGGCGGTCAGGGCCGAACCGCCAAAGGCCGCAAGATCGAGCGGCAGCACGATGTGGCGCTCGGCCCCCAACAGGGTCGCAATGCGGCGCGCGGCCGCGAGTTCGAGCCGGTGGCGCTGGTTGTAATCGACTGAGAGCGCGAGCAGGCGATGGCCGTCCTCACGCGCACGCGCCGCCGCCACCATGGAATCAAGGCCGCCCGACACAAGGGCGACCGCAAGGGTCGTTTCGTTTGTCATGAGCGACAGTGATTAGGGACTGGCCGGAAGAATCGCAAATGGCGGAAGGGGCGATCGAACAAAAATGGGCCGCCCTTGAGCGGCCCAGTGATGCTCCTCGGAGCGATTAGGGAGAAACCGTGCCCACGAACGACACGCCAACGCCCTAGCACTGGCACGGTAAATAAAGACTTAATGTATCGCCACCACCTTGGCAGGGCAGGCGCCGATACGACGCCCTTCATAGTCCAGATCGAACGGCGCTCCGGCGGCAATGCCCTGCGTCTGGATATGGAGAAGCCTCGGTGTCTCCAGGGAGATGGTGGTCCGGCCATGGCCGGCGCCCGGGCAGGTATAATGGACGGTCGCCGTGTCCGGCGTATCGGCGATCACGAAGCGCGAGCATTGCGCGCCGCTATGACCAAGCTGCAACAGCACCGCCGCATCCGTGATGCAGAGTGATCGCACCGTCGCGGCCGCACCCGGCTCCTTGAGCTGCCATTGGCCGGTTTCGATGCGCGTCAACGCCACCAGTTCCGGCGCGCGCGCTGGCGCCGCGGCTGTCAGGCCGCCGATCAGTAGCAAACCAAAGAGCGCTGCGCGCCCTGGATGTCGACCATTCTTCATTGCAAACCCCGCTCGCGAACCAGCGCCCTGTGGGCGTCAAGCAAGCGACCCGCGGATTATTTGGGGTAGAACAAACTAATTTTCAATGACGTTCAGGAAACGTAATGATCGCCGACCGGAACGGGAAACTTTCTTGCGCAGAATGCGCAGTCGACCACGATCATGCCGTTCTCGTCAGCCATGTCACGTTGCTCCTCCGGCGCGAACTTTGCCAGGACCGAGGCGATATAGTCCGGCGAGCAGCGGCAACCGCGTGACAGCGGCACCTCCGCCAGCAGGCGAACCTCATCCTCCTCGTTGAACAGCCGCCAGATCACCGATTCGAACGGCAGTGCCGGATCAGCGAGCTCTTCCGCGCCGATCGTCGCGCCGAGGATGGCGACATGCTCCCATTCCGGATGATCGAGCCTGGTGTGGATACGGTCGCGCCCGTCCTCACCCTCAGGCAGATGCTGGAGGAACAGCCCGCCCGCGACATGATGGCCCGCGTCGTCGCGCGCGAGGCCGAGCCGGACCAGGGTCGGGATCTGCTCGGACTGGACGAAATAGCTTTCGGCCGCCTCGGCGAGCGTCGCCCCGTCAAGCGGGACGATGCCCTGATAGCGCTCATGGGTCGCCGCCTGATCGAAGGTGATGGCGAGATAGCCCGTGCCGAACAGCGCGAACAGGGTGGGGTCAGCCGGCGCGGCGGCAAGCGCGTCTTCATCATACTGGACATAGCCGCGCAGCTCGCCGCCGCGATAATCGCAGACCAGCAGCTTCACGACGCCATTTTCGGTCTGGGTCTGCAACGTGAGCTGGCCGCCGGCATCCTTCAGCGTCGAGCCGATCAGCGCGGTCAGCGTCAGCGCCTCGGCGAGCAGTGCCTCGATCGGCAGCGGATAGGCGTGCGCCGCCAGGATTTCGTCGAGCACCGGGCCCAGCCGCACGATCCGGCCGCGCGCATCGCGTGCTGGGATGGTGAAGCCGAGCGCGCGGTCGATATCCAAAGCTTCAGTCACGATAGTTCCTTGTCACCCCGGCGAACGCAGGGGCCGGGTCAGGCGGCGGGTAATGGGTCCCCGCTTGCGCCGGGAGGACAATAAATAGGGTGGCGGCCCGCCGCCGCAACTCAGCCGATCTGCCCGAAGCACCAGCGCAGGATCGATTTCTGCGCGTGGAGCCGGTTTTCCGCCTCTTCCCAGATCAGCGATTGCGGGCCGTCGATCACCGCCGAGGCGACCTCCTCGTCCCGATGTGCCGGCAGGCAGTGGAGGAACTTCGCGTCGGGCTTGGCCTTCGCCATCAGCGCCTCGGTGACCTGATAGGGCATCATCGCCGCGAGCTTGGTCTCGGCGTGGAGCTGGCCCATCGAGATCCAGGTATCGGTGATGACAACGTCGGCGCCCTCGACCGCCTCGCGCGGATCGGCAACGACGCGGGCGCGACCGCTGGCGCGGGTGATCGCCTCTTCCTCGGGCTGGAAACCCTGTGGGCAGGCTGCGACGACATCGAACTGCATCAGGCTCGCCGCCTCGACGATCGAGGCGAGGACATTGTTGCCGTCACCCAGCCACGCGACCTTGAGCCCCGGTAGCGCCTTGCCGCTCTCGATGATGGTCAGCAGGTCAGCGACGATCTGGCACGGATGCGAAGCGTCGGTCAGGCCGTTGATGACCGGCACTGACGCATGAGCCGCCATCTCCTCGACCTTGGCGTGATCGTCGGTGCGGATCATGATCGCGTCGCAATAGCCCGAGATCACGCGCGCCGTATCAGCCACCGTCTCGCCGCGGCCGAGCTGGGTGGTGCCCGCATCCATCACGATCGACGTGCCGCCGAGCTGGCGGATCGCCATGTCGAACGAGACCCGGGTTCGGGTCGAGTTCTTCTCGAAGATCATCGCCAGCACGTGGCCGGCGAGCGGCGCGTCGGCATCCGCCCTGCCCTTCGGCCAGCCCCGCCGCGCCGTCTTGCGATCGAGCGCGTCGGCCAGCATCGCGGCGATCCCGTCGGCGCCCGCATCGGACAGGTCGAGAAAATGGCGGACGCTCATCCTAGTCGTCGGCGGCGGGTACATAGACCCGCGCCGCCTCGCTCAGTTTCTCGATGCACTCGGCGATATGGCTCTCGTCGATCACCAATGGCGGCAGGATGCGGACGACATTCTCGCCCGCCGCGACCGTCAACAGGCCATGATTGTCGCGGCAATGCGCGACGAAGCGGCGGCTGTCGGACTTCAGCTTGATGCCGAGCATCAGCCCCTTGCCGCGGACGCTGTCGAACAGATGATCATGGTTGGGGATCATCTGCTCGAGCCCCGAGCGAAGGCGCTCACCCATCGCGGTGACATTCTCGAGAAAGCCCGGCTCCAGGATCACGTCGAGCACCGCCTCGCCCGCCGCCATGGCGAGCGGGTTGCCGCCATAGGTCGAGCCGTGTGTGCCGATCACCATGCCCTTGGCCGCCGCTTCAGTCGCAAGGCAGGCGCCGAGCGGAAAGCCGCCGCCGATACCCTTGGCGACCGCGGCGATGTCGGGCGTCATGCCGTAATGCTCATGCGCGAGCATTTTGCCGGTGCGGCCATAGCCCGCCTGTACCTCGTCGAGCACCAGCAAAAGGCCGTGCTCGTCGCACGCCTTGCGCAGGCCCTGGAGGAACTCATCGGTCGCGGCGCGGATGCCGCCCTCGCCCTGGATCGGCTCGACCAGGAAGCCGGCGGTATTGTCGTCGATCAGCGCGAGCGCGCCTTCGAGATCGTTGAACTGCGCGTAGGCGAAGCCCGGCAGCAGGGGTTCGAACCCATCCCGCATCTTGGGCTGGTTGGTCGCGCTGATCGTGCCGAGGGTACGACCATGAAAGGCCGTGTCGAAGGTGATCAGCGTGTGCCGCTGCGGATTGCCATTGGCGTAATGATAGCGCCGCGCCGTCTTGATCGCGCACTCGACCGCCTCGGCGCCCGAGTTGGTGAAGAAGACGGTATCGGCAAAGGTCGCCTCGATCAGCCGCTGTGCGAAATGCTCGCCCTGCGGCGAGCCGTAGAGGTTCGACACATGCATCAATGTCGCCGCCTGGTCGGCGATCGCCTTGACCAGCTTGGGGTGGCCATGGCCGAGCGCGTTGACGGCGATGCCGCTGGCGAAATCGAGATAGCGCTCGCCGCGCTCGCCGATCAGATAGCAGCCCTCGCCTCGCACAGGCCGCACCCCGCTGCGGGGATAGACTGGCATGAGCGGGGTGATGGGCACGGGGCTGCTCCTCAAACAAAAAAGGCGGCCCCGTACTGGGCCGCCGGAGCGCGCATTTACTTGGTGAGGAGGGGGAGCGTCAACACCCGGTGTGGGCAACGGAAAAAGCGGGTGGCGTTATGCCACCTGCTGATTAAGGTGCGGTCGAGCGGCGCTTTTGAACCGCGCCGGGAGGTCCCAAAAACGTGCGATGGCCATCTCTTCGGCGCGCAGCCAGACTCTTTTCCATGTCGGGCAAGACTGGATCAGCCAGCCTTAGCGCGGACGCATCTCTCGATCAGCGCTTTGGCGACCGCACCGTACGGGAGAATCTCCAGGCTGCGATCGATGCGGGCAAGCTGATCGAAAGCGAGGATGGGAGGCTGAGCCTGGCACGGGCGCGCGGCCCAAAATCGCGCTGGGTCTTCGTCGCCAACCGTGGCTATCTCCCTTGTGGATTTCTGTCCAAGGTCGTCTTCGACGCGGCCTATGCCCAGACGGCGGTGCCCATGGGGTGCAGCGCCTGCTACAAGATCAAGGTGAAGGCGGCCACGTTGCGCGAGCTGGTGGCTGCCTGGCAGATCGCCAAATCGATCGACTGCACGTCGAAATGGGGCGTGGATATCGACAATCCGCATTCCCAGGATGTGTATGCCGGCTATTATTATGCGGGCGACCTCGATGCAGCGCGCGCGCTGTACAAGGTCGTGCGGGAGGCGATCGATGCGGATCCCAAACTCGGCCCCGGGATCAAGATGACGATCAAGCGGGGCTGTTCGCGGTTCGAGGCGTCGGTCGGCCCGTCGGACAGCTACAGCTTCACGCCGGAAATGGCGGAAATCGAGGCGCATCTGCGATCCCGGTTCAAAGCGCCGACGATTGTAGAATCGACGCATTTCCAGGAGCAGCTGGGCCAGTGGATCGACCTCGCCTTTCGCATGGGCGACGACACCTATCTCGATTTCACCGGCGGCAAGCGACTGCGCCCCGCCACGGTGACATACGAGCCTTGAGCCGCATGTCGGGGATTCGCAAACATGGCGCGCTTCGTCGATCAGCCCCGGCACATATCCCCAAGCGGGAAGGCATCTGAACCGCGCCTCCAATTCCCTGTTATGGCGCCGATAACAGGGAATTTTTCTTTTTTCTTGAGGCGCCATCGAGAATATTCTCTGTCTTTACAAATGGTTGATTGGGCTCATCCCCGTGCGGCCGCCCCGGAACAGGGAATAACAGGGAAATAACAGGGAATTTCGGCGCTCGAGCCACCAGCAAGAGCAGTGCAAAACATTCAACTACCGACGATGAGAATGAGCGGTTCGGGCTTCTGACTGTCCCGTGCCGTCTTATGGACGATCCGGCAATCGGGTTGAATCACACCTGCCTTCGAAGCGATCGCGGGGAGGCTCCAGCTTGATGAGAGCGTCAACGATAGGCTTTGAATCGACGGACGCCTTGCTTCTGCCTTCTTACTTCCCCAGCGAAGGCTGGGGCCCAGTTGCGGAACGCTGGTGATGCGCGCCGCGATTCATTACCTCTGCCATCCCGACTGGACCCCAGCCTGCGCTGGGGAAGGGTAGTAGAAGACCGCTCGAACTCGCCTTCAGGTCAGATTTAACGCACGCCGCTTTAGCTCTAGGGACGGGCCGAAGGCGCCTGCGCCTCCACGATCCTTCGGTTCCACGCCTCAGCCACACCACGCGTCCGCCCATAGTCCGACAGGCAGGACATATAATTCGGATGGAATTCGAGCGGCTTTTGCAGATCGTCGATCGCGGTCCATTCCGCGCAGGTCTTGCCGTTGAAGACATGCGCGTCCGGATCTTCCGATCCCGGCGGCAGGCCTTCGTTGCTGATAAAGGCCATGCTGAGCCCGCCATGCGCGATGCCATAATTCTCGGCGCTCGCCACCGAGAAGCGGTACACCTGGTTCTCGAGCAGAGACACAGCGCGGGCGCCGGCTGTCAATGACGACCATTTCACAACCGGCTTGCCCTGATCGAGCCAGGGGCCGCTATACAGCACGCCGTTGACGATCACCGTCACCTGCGTGTCCTTCGCGACGGTGTTGCCGAGCGCCTCTTCGAGCTGTTGCAGGAAGACGCCGAAGCGCGCGCCACCATCCATATACATGTTGGTGCGGGTCGCCCCACCCTCAGCGATCGCCAGCGAAACGGGATAGGCCGATGGCGGCACCGAGGAGGAAGCGACCAGCGCCTGGACATAACAATCCTGCAGCGCGCCGGTCTTGCCGGTCCAGGCAGGCGTATCGATGCGCGACGCGAGCTCGGTCATGTCGATCGCATAGCCCTGGCCGTCATCGAGATTGACCACGCCGACATAGAGCTTGCGGTGCGCCGCATTCTCCTGCGCGAGCTCGTGCAACGTCTCGGGCGAGAGCAGCGCCTTCAGCCGCGCCTCGAGCGGCCCGAAGGTCGCAAGCGCCCCCTTGCTCAGGCCGCCCAGGATGCCACCCGATGCCGGGGTCGCGATATCGCCTTCCTTCGCGATCGAATAGGCAAGCGCGAGATCACCTGTGTTGGACATGCCGGGCTTGATGGTGGCGGCAAGCGGGCCGTCGACCCATTTATAACTCCGGTCCTTCGGGGCCGGGCTGTTGGCGAGGAACAGGAAGGTGCTGAGCAGCGAGCCGGTGCTGATGCCGGTGACGACATCATATTTCGGAACCTGCTTCATCCCGTAGAAAAAGCCCGCGCCGAACGCACCGTGCTGGCTGCCGCCGCTCAGGACGAGAAATTGCGGCGGCGCTGTGGGCTGCCGCTCCTCAGTCACGCCGCCGGTGCGTGGCGGGACGGGCCTGCTGGCGAGCGCGCGGACGATCTCAGCCGCGAAATCGTTCCGGCCTGACGGCGCGCTGACGGCACCGAGCATTACCTGGGGATGGCCTGAATCGACGCGGAGCGGCACTGCACGATAGGCGCAAGCGGCATTGGCCGGCGGGCGGGGCTGCAGGCAGGCACTGAGCGCAAGCCCCAACAGGGCAATGCCGAGACTTGTCCGAATCCGACCCATTTCCCTCTCCCCGTTTGAAGCAAGAGGGGCAGGATAGGCGGCAGAGATCCGCCCGCAATCGGAGACGCAGCCGGAATAGTCGCAATATAAAGGCAACGCGGCTGAGGCCGCGTTGCTTTCATGAACCCGAACGCCCCAGCCGGACCTCTCTGCCAGATTACTTTCGAGCAAGGCCGGAAACGATGCTGCCCGGTATCGCTACACGGTCGAGCCGCCTTCCTGGACTGACCTATCCCATGGCATGCGGCTCAGGATGATCTCAGTTCACTCCAGGTCGGCCGGCCGACCAGCCCGACGATATGCCCATTTCCTGTCGGTCCAGCATTGGCAATGTCGAGGAACCCTGGCGTTTCCGGTTCGAACGAGGCAATCGCGTCGATCAGCTGCCGGGCATAAACCTGCGCCCGCTGATCCGAGCTGCCGCCAATCGACACGGGTCCGCTCGCCAGGTGCGTGCTGGGCGAGCCGGCCTCGAAGGCGAGCGCGACATCGGCCAAAGCGCCGGTTGAGCCGTCGGCACGCGTGAACGTGCCGCTGTTCAAAACGATGCTCGAACCCCAGGCCCATTGCGACTGTGTCGGCGTTCGCGACAGGTTGACCGACGCGATGCCGGCATCGGCAAGCGAGTGGGTTTCGCCGGTGTCGACCTGGCCGTTGCCATTCGCGTCCTGCCACAGCCCAAAATCCTGGAAGCCGGCATCACCGGCAGACAGCGCCCCATCGCCATTGGTGTCGAACGCAGCCAGGCCTTCGAGGTCGGATCCCGCGTCGGGCTTGTCGTCGATGAAGCGCATCTCGCCGACGCCGCTCATGCTACCGTCATGGTTGCGGTCGAGGAACAGGAACGCATCGCCCGACCCAATCCAGCTAGCCTTGTCAGCGACCCCGTCACCGTTCAGGTCGATCGACGCGTTCGAATTGGCGGTCGGGGTGAATGTCGGCGCGTTACCGTCGAGGGCGAGCACGATCGGCGAGACGATCGACATGGTAGTCCCGTCACCGAATGCGAGGATTTCGACACCCACCAGGGTATCAGTGCCGTCATCACCATCGACTGTCGGAGCCGTGTCGGTAATCGTCACGACACCATTTACGGTGCTGAGCTGATAGGTGGACTGGGCGCCTGCGAAATGCGCAACGTCTGCTGTTCCCACGCGACCCAACAGGGCATCATTGCCCGCACCGCCGGTCAGATCGTCGTTACCCGCGCCACCGACCAGAGTATCGTCGCCACCACCACCATTGAGGGTATCGTTGCCGACGCCACCGATCAGCGTCTGGCCAGCCTCGTCACCATAGAAAACGTCATCCCCATCGGTTGGGACGGTGGCGCGCGCCAGCAAATCGGCTTCGTACCAGATCGTGCCATCCGCGAACCGCACCTGCTCGATCCGAGAATCACCGCCGATGATGGTATTCTGGAGTTCGACGAATCCGCTCGTGCCTGTTATCGACAGCAAGAAATCTGTTTTCGGACCTCCGACTACCCGGCTTGATTCGGTGACGATTACGTCAGTGGGCGCGATACCGGCAGCGAACTCAATGGTGTCGAAGCCGCCACCACTGGCCCCGTTTATGACCTCCTCGATATGGTCTCGCCCATCGCCGCGTGTATAGCGGTAGGTGTCATTGCCCGCCCCGCCGGACAGAATGTCGACACCGAGCCCTCCGATCAAAATATCATCGCCCTCGCGAGCGATAATCGTGTCATTGCCGGCGCCACCATCGATTGTCTGTGCGTTTTCGTCACCATAGAGGGTCTGGACCGCGGATGAAGGCGCGGTCGCCTTCGCCAACAGATCGGCATAGCTCCAGACCGTGTTGTCCGCGAACTTGACCTGCTCGATCCGTGCCGCGGGGCTGGTAATTACAGTCTGCAGCGTGATGCTGTCGGTCGTTCCCGCGATCGTCAGCTTCAGGTCGGCCCCGCTATTCTCCTCGGTCACGATGATGTCGCCCGGCGCAATGCCGGCAGCCAAGACAATCGTGTCGGCGCCGCCCGAGCCGCCCGGTTGCTGGACATAATCGAGAATCTGATCCTGCCCGTCGCCCCGCCCGAACTGATAGGTGTCGTCGTCGGCTCCGCCCTGGAGAACATCATTGCCGGTGCCGCCGTTAAGGCTATCATTCCCGATGCCGCCAATCAGTGTGTCGTCACCAGCACGAGCCACAAGCGTGTCGTTACCAGCTCCGCCCTGCAGAGCCTGCCCATTCTCGTCGCCATAGAAGATGTCGTTGCCGGCTGTCGGCATCGTTGCCCGCGCCAACAGATCAGCATGGCTCCACACCGTGTTGTCAGCGAAAGTCACCTGCTCGATGCGCCTGTCCGGAAAGGCAATCGTGTTCTTCAGGGTCAAAGTACCGCTGCCGGCGATCGTCAGGACAAGGTCGGCGCCGCTGTTCCCTTCAGCGACTGTCACGTTACCCGGCAAGATGCCCGACGCGAACTGGATCACGTCAGTGCCACCGACCCCCACGCTTCCATCGCCGTAATCGTCGATGATGTCGGAGCCGTCACCTGACGCATAACGATAGATATCATTACCGCCGCCCCCGATCAGCGTGTCACTACCGCGCCCCCCGACCAGAATGTCGTTAGCCGACGAACCCGTGAGCACATTGTTACCAGCGTCGCCCCGAATTGCCCCGAGTTCACTTTGGATGCGATCTCGGTCCCAGGTCACACCGTTGGCAAAGACGACCTGACTGACGCCGAGGCTCGCATCGGGCAGCTCTCCGATGAACTGATTCTCGGCGGTGAAGGTGTCGCCCGTCGCAGTCACGCTGATGATCAGCGCGTCTCCGCCGCGCGTCAGCGTGATTTCGTCCGGCAGGATGTCCGTCAGCGAGAGCGTGTCGGCGCGATAGTCGCTCGCCGAGTAATCGCTCAGCGTGTCGTGGCCGTCGCCCTTTGCGAACACGATCGTCGCCCGTCCGTCACCTCCGACACTGAGGACGTCGTCGCCGGCCAGCCCCTGCACCGTGAAGTTGGTCTGCGGCAGGTACCAAGAGTCGGCGCCCGACGTACCCACGATGGTCTGATGGGCGGCCGTGATGGCGCTGTTCGCGGCGGCCAGCAGCTGGTCGTGCGTCCATGTCGCGCCGCCGTGGAAGGCAATGCTGAAGGCGCCGCGATCGACGAAGGCGTCCAGTTCGTTCGCAAGCGTGACGGAGCCGGCTGTGTTCGCGAAAGAAATGACCAGGCCGTTGCCGTCGGGCGTGACTGCAAACTGGAGGTCGGTCGGCGCAATACCCGCGCCAAGAACCAGAGTGTCATTGCCGCCGTAGATGCGCGCACCATAAGCGACATCGTTGCCATCGCCAATGTTCCACCTGATCGTGTCGTCGCCGAAACTGAGCGAATAACCATCGTTCCCCTGGCCGCCGGTCAGATCATCATTGCCATAGCCATCCTCAAAGCCCTCGTCGTACGACGTTCCCACGATCACCTCTCCAGCCGGATAGGGGAGCGGATCTCGTTGAAAATAGGTGGCATTCAGATTATCAATATAACTGATCGGGTCTTTTGAAATGGTGGATAAGGTCCCCTGCGTCGTGCTGGACTGGCTCTGCATCGAAGTGAAGTCAGCCATCATGCTGCCAAACCCAACCTGTCGGTCAGCGGGAATTTGGCCGTAATAGCCGTTATGTATGGGTTGGAGGACTGAAAACGCTACATTTGAATGATTTTTATAGTCAAGAATATAGTCCCAAATGCTGCTCGTGGACCAGACACTTCCATCCGCGAACTTGATAGAATTGACCGGACTGTTATGGAGCGTGTCCGAATTCACCCCAGCATAATCCACTAGAGTGACGCCATCCCGAGCTCGAATGCCGTTGAACATATTGCCGTGAAGCGCGCTCTTCGAGAAGGTTATTGTGTCTCCCGTCGAGTTTATTTTGATGGAGAGAACATTGATGTCTGTCAAATAGTAGGTAGAGTAGATATCGGTTCCACCGGCGATGAAAGTGATATCGTCTGCCGAAAGGCCATCCAAGACCAGCTGATACGCTCCGTCGCCAGTCTCGACCAGATCGTTACCATCACCAGCCTTGAAGTGAATCTCTGCCGCAACGCCGCTTGCCTTGATGAGATCATTATCACCGTCACCGCTGACGACGTCGGCGGCACCGGTGGAGCTGATCGTATCGTTCCCCGCACCACCGTAAATATAATTGCTGCCGCTATCTCCCGACAGGGTGTCGGCACCCGCTCCTCCGCGCAACGTGTCGTTTCCGGCACCGCCGCTTATCGTGTCGTTGTCGGGTGCCCACTGGGGGGAGTCGTCACCCCCAATCAGCGTATCGTTACCATCGCCACCCTCGATCGTGTCACTGCCAGCCTTGCCTTCGATAGTATCGTTGCCCGAGCCACCCCAAAGCATGTTGGGAGCATCGTCGCCTCTTATCAGGTCGTTTCCTGCACCCCCGTCAACGTCGACGCCGTCAAACGAGAGATAACCCAACGGGTCGGAATTATCCACGACGAGAGTGTCGTTCAGTTCGCTTCCAACGATCTTCTCAATGTTACGCACGGAGCTATCGACTTCCGACCACGTGATTGCGGTGGTCGACTTCGAAAAGTCAATCGCGTCGTATCCACTGCCGCCGTCAATTAAATTATCATTGGTATCGGCCGAAATATCATCATCGCCTTCGTTTCCGTACAAGCTATCAGCACCCGCCCCGCCTTCCAAATAATCATTACCTTTTCCGCCATACAACGTGTCATTTCCAATATCTCCGTAGAGATGGTCGTCACCTAATCCGCCATCCAGTGTATCATCACCGGCGTCGCCGTGAATAGTATCATTACCGACCGACAATCCAAATATATCTAGTGGACCTCCGTCCCCATAGATCGTATCGTTGTTGTCACCGCCAGAAATATTATCGTCACCGTCCTGACCATACAGAAAGTCCTGACCCGCCTCCCCAAATATATTATCCGCCCCCCCGCCTCCAGACAGTGTATCAGAGCCAGACCCACCGTAGAGCCAATCCTTCCCACCTCCTGAACTCATCACATTGTCTTCGGATCCTCCAATCATGAGAAGGTCCTTAATAATTACAGTAGAAGCGTCGTAATTAAATAGGTCAGATGTGCTACCCACGATCGCAGCATCTATGTGATTACCATGAGTAAAGTCCCGCCCAACGGCAGCAACATTACCGCCAGCATCAAAGCCCGTATAGGATAAACGGCGCTCTATATTTAACGAAGAATATACGTCATTCACGCGATCGATATTTGGGCTTTTAAATAGATCCTCGACGGTAGGGGGAAACCCGTTGCTCTCTCCTTCCCAGTCGTCATAATTTCCTAAAAGGTGCCCCAACTCGTGAAGTAGGGTAGACTGCTCGCTTGCAACAACTGCGACACCGTTCGGATTTATGTACGTTGCATTGGCGACGTAACTTAGATTCAAATTGACGACTTTCGTTACACTTAAGTCCCGTGTTTCGGCTGATTTAGCGATATAAACCAGAAACCTTCCACTATACGCCGCCTCGGTCATTCCAGAAAGAGATTCGGTCCCGTCTCCGGATATTCCATCATGAGGAATTGGAGGAGTCGTACCGGAATGTTCTTCATATGCTAACGACAAGTAGTTATTTAACAGATCCCTGAAGTCTTGCGACGCAGTAAAGGCGGCCTGGATTTCACCAAACAGGCGTGCGCGATCTGATGCGCTCCAATCAAGCGAAAAATATATATAATGTGATAATTGTGAAGCATCCGTGAGGGGGGTGAATGACATAATAGTATCCTCAAAATAGCCTGTTCAGAGATCTGTTTGTGTAGCTTGTTGCTTTATTTTCCATAGCGCTTTTCACTATTAAGGATTTTCTGCCTTTATCGAAAAAACGGTTCAAAACTTCTTTAGTATTCTCGGCATAACCGCTCTGATCACCGTGCATAAATATGCTAAATCCCAGGCTCGGCATGTGGATTGTAGTTTGAGGGGAATTCAGGAAGGCGAATAAAACGTCAGGGGGAAGGTTTTTACGTAGCTCGCTGATCGCTTTGCTACGATTTTCCGATACACCGTGCCACAGTAATTTGCGTGCGTATTCTCTTGACAGTGCTGACAATTGTGCGTCGCTCAGTTCACCTTCATTCGGCCATGCTAAAGCCTTGCCTGCCAACATTTCCATCTGATCGCGCGCAATTTGTCGCCCTTGCCGAAAAAAGACTGCCTGCATTTCGCACGGTCGCCACGCATTCGTGGTAATCCTTACCCAAGGGCTAATCAAACGAGCCTTCGATCCGAATTCGTCAAAGTTGCTGCCTGCTTTTAAGCCGGACTCGCTTTGCACGAACGTGATACGCAGCTTGAACGGAGCCTTCCCCTTGTCGCGAGACGCCAGATTCGAGGCCAGGATTTTCTGTATCAGGTGGGAGGAAACTGCATTCATATACAGCTCCTGCACGGGCTCACCACCATCATCGACCGGATATGAGCGTTTCAGCCAGCGTGATCCAGCCGACAGATTGATGCTATTCACGTCAACCCTGATCGGGCCGCACCCATTTTGCGATACAAAATGTGGAGCTATAGCATCACTAGCCAGATAGACGACGGCGCTTACCATAAACACCACCGCAAAAAGAATGATACCACCGCGTAATTTAAACATTTTCGTTTCCGGATTGCTGCGATTTACGTAGATTTATTTACATATACATAGAATTACAAAATATGAATCATGGCTTGAGCATCGAGCTCGCGCATTAGAAAGTTCGTTATCAGGATTGAGACGCCCCTCGTAGAGACGAGCAATGGGCGTTTCATTGATCGTTTCTCCACGATTTCGCGTTCACGCCGCTTCTCCGGCAACGACCCGACCTCGAACGAGAGCCTCACAGTTGCCTTCGATCAGGACCGTCGTTTCCCGACCACCAGTCTCAGCTGCGCGCCGCGCTTCGGCGCCGCGCATCGACAGCGCGGCGACGGCCCCCATCAACACATCCACCGTCGCCGCACCATCCCGATCAGAATCAAAATAAGATGCCTCGGCGGTTCGCCCGCTCAGGGCCTGAAGCGAGCCGGCATAAGCGGCAGCGCTGCGATCGGGGCGGGCAGTCAGGCCGGCACTGACCCTTTCGACCCCTCGCCCGATCAGCATCTTTTCAAGGTCGGTCGGCAGGACGAGCTGCGGCACGCCAAGCGCAAGCGCGTAATTGGCGGTGCCGAGGCCGCCATGGTGGATGATGTAAGGTGCCTGCGGCATCAGGGCAGCGAAATCGAGGGGATGGCTGGCCACCGAGACGGACGGCGGGCCCGTCTTGGCGGATCCCCCGAAATAGCCCTGGGCCTGGTCACCGCAAACCGCGACCGCCGCAAGCACCGCATCGATCGCGGGGTGGCCCTTCGGCAGATAGATCAGTGCGGGGCCGCTTCGCTGCCCGGCGCGCGGCGGGATTTCGACCTCGGGCGGCCAATACAGGGTGTCGCTCCGGTAATCAGCATAGGGATCGAGCGGCGGCGCGGTGCAGACGAAATTCGCCTCGCCGCGAAGCGTGCCGGCTGCGCTCTCAATGCGCTTGCCCGAGGCGAGGGTGAAGGCCTTGCAGATGCGCTGTTCCGCTGCAATCGCCGATGCCTGACCATAATGTTCGCGGAGGAGCGGCGGCAGCGGATCCATCTCCGGGGGAATCGTCCAGCCATTGCCGATCGTGACAACGGGTGCGCGTCCTCGTGCCGCTACATTGAGCGTCGGCGCGGCGTCACTGATCGCGACATCAGGTTTGAAGCGTTCGAGAAGACTGATCCAGGCCCTGAGCACCGGCGCGATCAGCTTTGCGTCCCCGAAGCCCGTTATCGACAGGATCTCGCCGAGTGAGGCGCAGGCTCCGGATACAGGCGCGCGGTGCAGGAAGATCGGCGCCTGGCCCAGGACGAACCTGCCAGGCCCGGCGCACCCGCCCACCGGGCCAAGGATGCTGCGCGCGCGCGCGACATCCCGAACCGCCGCGATCACAGTCCATCCGCGCTCGCGCAGCGCCCGGACGATCGGAACCATGCGCGCGAGATGGCCTTCGCCGGCGCCGAGTTCCCAGCCGATCATCGCGACGGGGGCCGAATCGTTCAGCGCCTCCGCAAGCTCGCCATCCCCGGCTTCGCCATGGCGAGCAGGTGCGTTTGAAAAGGTCAAGATACGCCCGTGTTCGGGGGTCATGATCCGGCCAAGCTGGCGAGCTGCTGGAAGCTGATCGCGACAATGGCCACAGGGTGCACCGCCAGGATCGTGGCAAACGCGACACGCGCACCGTCCACATTGTTAAGCTCCCCGAGCGGAGGCCCGCGACCATCATCCATATTGATTCGTGCGCCCTCGAAGGCCGGCGTCAGGCTGACTGCTCACCGCGCCCACTCTGACGCAAAATATATGCAAGTCAAACCATTACGGTAGATTCATCACGAACCGAAACCACCATTCCGGTTGCAATTGAAACGCCCGCCACTGCCCACGGGAAGCCAAGGGCTGATACCCAAAGCCGCCCGAACGAAATCTCGCGATTGGACATTTCCGTACCGACCGGGATAGTTGCCTTACCTGGTGGTGAACCCGGTCCCAACGGATTGGCGCGAGGAACAACATGCAATTGTCATCTGCACTGGTGCCTCTCTTTGACTACCCGATTGCCGGATTGCTGAAAGAACTCCCGGCGGAGGATTCCCCGGAGTGGGACAAGCATCAGCACAGGCAGCAGGCGTTCGCCCAGCAACGCGCGACCCGGTCGATAGTCCTGCGCTGGTTGTCGAACGATTGGCATCCGGGCCAGGAGCCGATCGTGCTGGTGTCAACGAAGCCGAGCCCGCTCTCTCTTGCGGCCGAGGCATTTGCCGAGCGCCTGAAGGCGCATTTTGGCGGCGTGATCGCCAAGTTGTTCCTTGCCGAGCTCCCCGTCGGCGGCGACATTCCCCCACATCGCGATCTGGCGGACGCCCTGACCCGGTCCCATCGCTGCCACCTGCCCATCCTGACCAATCCGGACACGCATATGACGATCGGCGATGAGGTTTTTCACCTCGAGCCCGGCATCGCCTATGAATTTGACAATACGCGCAGGCACGGCGTCCGCAATGCGGGAGAAACGCGCCGGGTGCATCTCATCTGCGACATCCTGCCCGCGGGGTTATAGGCGCACCGATCGGCGCCAAATAAGCGGTGCCTCAGCTCTTGGTCTTCCAGCCGGAGCGCAGCAGCGCGTAGCAGAGCCCACCCAGTACCAGGTCAATCACCAGAATCAGCACACCGCCCAGCATCACAGGCGAATCGGCGGTACCGAGAAAGCCGTAGCGAAAGCCCGAGATGACATAGAAGAACGGGTTCACATGGCTGAAGATACGGAAGGCCGGTGCCAGCTTGTCGACCGAGTAGAAGGTGCCCGAGAGCAACGTCAGCGGCGCGATGAAGAAATTCTGCACCGCAGCGGCATGATCGAACTTCTCGGCCCAGATCGAGGTCAGGATGCCGATCAACGCGAGCATGGCCGACCCGAAAAAGCCGAACCACAGAATGGCGAGCGGGTGGACCGGCGCGATATGCACGCCCGGCCACAGCAGCATCGCCAAGGAAACCGTGGCGCCGACGCAGAAGGCGCGCGTCACCGCGCCGCCGATCATCGCCGCCAGCAGTTCGGTGATCGACAAGGGCGGCATCAGATAATCGACGATCGTCCCCTGGATCTTGCCGACCAGCAGGGAGAAGCTCGCATTGGCAAAGGCATTTTGCAGCATGCCCATCACGATCAGCCCGGGCGCGATGAAATCGGCGAAGGGGATATCGACTCCGCCGACATGAACCGGGCGCTTTCCGCCGGTCGCGACGGTGAAAATCACGAGAAATAGCAGGGTCGTGATCGCCGGCGCCCATATCGTCTGCAGCTGCACCTTGAAGAAACGGCGCACCTCCTTGATATAGAGCGTTCGAAGACCGCCCCAATTGACGTTCCGAATCACTGGGACGCCGGGGGCGTTCACAACCGCCGACTGGATTTCGCCGATTGGGGGCTGGCTGCTCATGGCAGACGCGCTAATAGCTGCCGCCGCCGCCTGCAACCCGGCACGAGACGAATAGGGAATTTGAATGTCCTGGACCGACGAGCGTATCGATACGCTGAGGAAGATGTGGGAAGCTGGCCAGACGGCGAGCCAGATCGCCGAGGAGCTTGGCGGCGTGAGCCGCAATGCCGTGATCGGCAAGGCGCATCGCCTTGGCCTGCAATCGCGCCCATCGCCGGTCAAGCCGAACGAGCCCGACGGTGCAAAGGCCGCGCCCGAGCCGAAGCCCGCTCCCGCCCCGATCGCCAAGGCGCCCGAGCGCGCGCCCGCGGCCGCCCCGATCGCCGCCGCGCCGGTCGTCGAGGCCGACGAGGATGAGGACGAGATCGAGGACGACACGGATAGCGACGTCGTCGCGGCCCCCGCCGCCCCGCAACAGCCGATCCTGCGCTCGGTCGGCCCGGGCGGATTCCTTCGCCAGGCACCCGGCGAGCAGCAGGCACCGATCACGCCCGCGCCGCCGCGCCGCCTCGTCCCCGCCAAGCCTTCGGCCGATATGGCGGGCAAGACGACCCTGCTCGATCTCAACGACAAGATCTGCAAATGGCCGCTCGGCCACCCCGGCGAGCCCGATTTCCATTTCTGCGGCGACAAGGTTAACCCCGGTTTCCCCTATTGCGTCGCGCATTGCGGCCATGCCTATCAGGCGCAGCTGCCGCGCCGCGACCGCCGTCCGCCGCCGCCGCTGCCGTTCGGTGGGCCGCGGGTCAGGTAACGCCAACCCGCCCGGTCACACGGGCGGGGTCAGCGCCTCCGGATAGAGATCGTACAGGCCGTTGGCTTCGTCGATGGTAGGTGGCGCCCCGAACACTGCGAGCATTCCGGCAGGCTTGCCAAACGGATCGGCGATTGCGACGAAACGCAGCGGGAAGTGCCGTACGACGCCGTTTGCGCATGTGATCGGCGCGTTCGCGACGGGTTGTTCCGTATCGACCTGCTCACGCGCCATCGCGGCGCGGAAGCCGATCCAGTGCCGCTCGCGGTGGGTGGGCACGATCAGGAAATCCATCGGGCGACCGACCACATCGGCGGCCGCATAGCCGAAAAATTCTTCGGCTCCGCCGTTCCAGAACCGTACGACTCCGTCGAGGTCCACGAGTATCATTGCGACGGCGTTGGTTATCTTGGTCATCTTCGAGTCCCGATCAGTGCCGCGTCGGCTTTCGATTTTCGTCATGGCGAGATTGGCCAGGTTTGAGCCGATAATCCGATCCGGGTTCGGCGCGGAAGGACTGCGACCCCGCCGCGACCGTAAGAGCACGCAACTGGTACGGATTGAGTCCATCTGCCCCGGAAAGCGGGTACGTTTGCCTTCCGCGCATCCATTTGCGGACAATCGGCAAATGAGCCATGTTCGCCGAAAGCGGGCGAGGGCGGGTTGTTGGCCAGGCGCAGTCGCGGCCGTTGGCAGCCCCGCGATTTGATGGCAGCTATTGTGGATGCGAGCCGGCTTCAACCCCACGAGACGCAATCGAAACATTGGCACCGTGAAGCAAGGCCACGGTCAGGATAACCGAATGGGCATCCCAAACTCAGGCAGGCTTTATTCGTCGCTGGATCGGATCGGCGAATATGTCAGCGAGCGACGCCGTGTCGCCGGGATTGAAATGACATTCATCGTCGAGACTCTGAGAGGTGGCTGCTTTCATCCATGCACAATTGAAGATGTCGTTGCGATGCTTGAACTGGTTCCGGCATCGGATTGGGCTGGCATAAGAACAGTCGTTTTTCGTCAACCAACGCGAAAGCAAGCTGCCCTAAATCCTGCATGGGGGCGGCTGCGCTATGACGGAGAAGTTTCCACGGCCCGGAAGCGCAAGGTGGCGGCGGGTCCAATGATCCTTCTCGATGCACTCGAGGCAAATTGCGTTATCGATTGGCCCGCCGGGCTGGGACCAGAAGACCAGGCCGAACTGGATCGGTTGCGAGCCGACGGACATGCGGTCGAGCGCGTCGGCAATCGCTATCGCGTACAGGTCGCGCCGGACTCCGCGAGGAGGACCCAATTATTCCGCACTCTGCTACACGAGATCGGGCACTGGTTCGACTGGCTCGAAAAGGTAGAATCTCCGACGATGCGTGGCGAAGATTTTGGAATCCTTGTGGAGCGCTATTTTGCCCGGCCACAGGTGGAGAGGGAAGTGTTCGCGCATCGGTACGCCACCGTAATGGGCAACGCATTGACGAGCGCGGGCGTGATACCGTTCGACGCACGAACTTAGCTGATTTCCACCCGAGGCTGTTAGCCGATCCTACAAGCGCATCCCCTTCCAGATCAGCGCCTCGGTGGAGGGGGCGACCACCGAGGACGGGGAATAGATTGCGCCGCGTCCGACATCTGCCCCACCCCAGCCCCCGGCGGCCGGCGCGTTCAATCAGGGTAGCAGCGGCTTCCTCTCAGGATATCTAAGGTCTAGGCTACCTCCGGAGTTGCGGGGGTAACTATGGCTGAAAAACGGCTGGTTCCAGATGAGAGTCATGTGGGCGGCACCGTAGCGGCGCTGTTTATTGCACCAGTTGTCTTTGTCGTCGCAGGCGGGATCGTTGGCGCCCTCTTCGGCCTTCTCCAAATGATTTTCTCCAACGACTCTGAATGGTGGACCATGACAATGGTTGGCGTTGTACAGGCCGTAACTGGTACTTATGCCGCTCGAACTGCGTGCGATGCCGTATTACGCAGCTACTCCTTAAGGGCGGTATTCATTGAGTTTGTTATAATCGTCGCAGTATTAATACTCGTCGCTTTTGTCATGCTCCCGTGGTCATGGAAGCGCATTCCCTCGTTGATCGAATTTGCCGTGATTATCGGAGTAGGCTGGCAGCTGCTCTGGAAAGGCGAAGATCTATAATACCGTTCCAAGCCATGCCAGCGAGGCGCAGAGTGCTTGCTTCTCCGACTCCTGCGACCCTATAGCTTTCCCATGGCCGAAGATCTTTTCGCTAACTCACCCAAGCCCACCACCGATTACGACGCCTCCTCTATCGAGGTGCTGGAGGGGCTCGAACCCGTCCGGCGCAGGCCGGGCATGTATGTCGGCGGCACTGACGAGCGCGCACTGCATCATCTTGCCGCAGAGGTGCTCGACAATGCGATGGACGAGGCGGTCGCGGGGCATGCCACGCGGATCGAGGTTACCCTGGACGTCGGTAACCGGCTGACGATCGTCGACAATGGCCGTGGCATGCCGGTCGATCCGCATCCGAAGTTTCCGGACAAGTCAGCG
>Ga0068858_100000715_pt1 | contig 34589 bp, 28 predicted proteins | sample KBSSwiS12_FD_66589 | JGI IMG/M metagenome (GOLD analysis project Ga0068858, IMG submission 66589) | Switchgrass rhizosphere microbial communities from Kellogg Biological Station, Michigan, USA - KBS Switchgrass S1-2 | ecosystem: Host-associated > Plants > Roots > Rhizosphere > Soil ... | reverse complement strand
ATCCGGGGTATCCTTCGAATAAGAAGGGTCGCGATGTCGCTTGGTTGCACCCCTCTGTCACACTGATCACGGTGCCATCGACTGGGTTGAAGTTCGTGACCTTGTTGGTGCCATCCCCACTGAGGTAATAAGGCTCTTCGAAATCTGGAGTTTCCGGATTGTCACCCTTTATTAGATCCGGATGGCTAGTGACTTCAGTGACTCTGACGCGCCGGCCCAGATTGTCAAAGCTGTGAGAGCGAAAAAACACAAGAAAGCCGTGACCGCTCGCGCGCTCCCATATGCCCTGGCCGGCGCTCCGCGAGGGAAACGGCGCGGGCGGGCTGCCGCCTTCTACCAGTGTGCCGCGCATATATGTGGTCATGCTTTGGAAGGTGGCGATCACCGCGTACGGCGCCGGCGGGCAGGTCACGATCTTCACCTCATTCAGCCACGTGCCTTCCAAGGTTCCGCCGCTTTCCGTTTGCGCCGTTGGTTCGAAGCCCAGAACCCTCACGCCCGCGAATATGAGGATGCCGACGGTTGCCATGGCGGAGATAGCTGCGAACAGTCTGTTTTTTCATCGCATGGTCCTTTCATGATGTCCATCGATCGACGGCGATTGTTTTTTGGAACAGATCTCGTTGTCCTGGTGGCTCCTTCCCTGGTATTTGTGCCGGGTCAACGCCAGTTGGTCACGGAGCGATGTTCAATGTGTCGCCGCCCGCTTTCTGCTCGCGCTGACTTCACGCGCCACGGTCAGGCCGGTGTCGACCGCCGCGGCGGTCTCGTACGACCGCGCACCGTTGCGGCCGTCGTCCTGATAGAAGGCGAGCATCGAAGCCATGCTGGTGACGGATCGGTCGCTCAACACTTCCACCACGTGCTGCAGTTCGTGACCGATTGAGCCGGTAAGGTCGACGGGATCTTTACGAAGATCCACGAGGATCCGCAGGTAGCGCCGGCCGCCGGCGGCCACGACGTCATTCACCAGACAGGCGTTCAGCTTATCGGCGCCCCTGCGACACCTGCCCGATTCGACATAGACAATGCCATCGGTCGTTTCGAGCGTCTCGATGAGGCGCTTCAGTGTCGCGGAGTCCCGGATACCGTCCACCAGGAGTGCGATAATCTGGGCGCTCGATGACCTCAACTGAGATTCGCTCCGCCACGACGCTGCATCCTGCGCAGTCACTGTCAGCGACAGCGCGAGAACAAGTACGGTCACCATCGCCCACCTCCAGATGCGTTCGAATCGAACGCATTGCGATGGTGCGACTCGAGGTGATCAGAAGTCGGGGGCGGCGGCGGGGAAACTCAGGGGAATAGCGGGGGAACGCGCGTGATCGTCCGATTCGGGCTGTTTACCCTCGATACCGACCGGCGGCTGCTGATGCGCGATGAAGTCGACGTGCATCTGACGCCGAAGGCGTTCGATCTTCTCGCGTTGTTGATTCAGGAGGCGCCACGGGTGCTTCGGAAAGCGGAACTGCACGAGCGACTCTGGGCGGGAACGTTCGTCTCCGACGCGACACTCGTGGGGCTCGTCAAGGAGATCCGTCGCGCGTTGAACGATCGCGACGCGACGTCACGGCTGATTCGAACCGCATTCGGAGTGGGATACGCCTTCTCTGGCCACGTCCAGAACAGCCCGTCGACGGAAGACCGGCGCAGGCCGGAGGTCGGCGAAGGCAGTTGGTGGATTGTGGCCGGGAGCCGAAAAATCCCACTCGGCCAGGGCGAGCACTTCATCGGCCGGGATCCGGCATCAACCGTGTGGCTGGACGTGCCGGGCGTCTCGCGCCATCATGCGCGGATCGTGATCGACCGCAACGCCGCATCGATCGAGGATCTGAATAGCAAGAACGGCACGAAGCTTCGCGAGCAAGTCGTGACTGGAAGCTCGCCGTTGCACGATGGCGATCGCATTCAGTTGGGTCCGATCCTCGTGGTGTTCCACGCGTCCGCGTCGGGTCTCTCCACCGCGACCGTGTCTGGCGACACGTCGCAGCTTCGGCGATCGCGCAAATCTCCAACGCGAAAGACCGGCCGACGCGAGGTTTAGGCGCACGCTTCGTCCGCGCCGCCGATCTCGAACCGGCCGACTCCGGTGTGCAAAACAGCACAGTCAGCGAGCGGTCCGCAGGCATACCCTCCTCGGATCGACGCATGGTGCTCGGGCGGTTTCGAACCTCGATCGACCGGGCCAGTGGACGCAGGAGGCGATGTCGCCATGTCTGGGATTCGACGCCGTGTGTTTCTTGCTCTGACCTGTTCGCTCATCACTCCGCCAACAGCACGTGCGCAAGGACTGGCGGCGATCGGGGGCCTGGCGAAGGACGCGTCCGGCGCAGTACTTCCCGGCGTAACAGCGGAAGCGTCGAGTCCGGCGTTGATCGAGAAGACCCGTGCCGCCGTCAGTGACGGAACCGGGCACTACCAGATTGTCAGTCTGCCGCCCGGAACCTACGCGGTGACGTTCACGTTGGCGGGATTCAGCACAGTCAAGCGCGAAGGCATAGAACTGACCGGGTCGTTTGCCGCGACCGTGAGCGCCGAGATGAAGGTCGGTCCAGTTTCGGAAACGATCACGGTGAGCGGCGAATCGCCGCTTGTGGATGTGCAGAGCCACATCGTCCAAAAAGTCATGACGAAGGACGTCATCGATGCCATTCCGACGCCGCGACTTGGCGTGTCGCTGGCGGCGCTCCAGCCGGGAATGGTGGTGTTCAACGGCGGTTTCGCCGGCGGCGCCGGCCAAAGCCAGCGTGCGTCACTGACCGATCAGGACGTCGGCGGGCAGAACGGGGATGTGTTGACCGACTTGTCGATCCACGGCAGCCGGCCGGCCGACATGAAGACAATGTGGAACGGCCTGTCGGTCGCAACCCAGGTCCGTTTCGGCGAGTCGACGAGCTCCGCGCCCAGCATGACCGCGTTCCAGGAGGTCTCGATCGACACATCGGGCGGCGACGCGACCTCGCAGGCCGGCGGTGTGCGGCTGAATTACACGCCGCGCGACGGAGGCAACACATTCAAAAGCGTGTCGTTCATCAGCGGCGCGAACGAAAGCATGCGTGCCACCAATTACACGGACGAACTGAAAGCCAAGGGCCTTTCGGCGCCGGGCGACCTGGAGAAGGTGTACGACATCAACCCTGGATTCGGCGGGCCGGTCAAGAAGGACGCGTTGTGGTTTTTCTTCACGGCTCACTGGTTGAACGCGACGAACTTCCTGCCCGGGAACTTTCCGAACGCCAACGCGGGGAAGCCAAACGTCTGGACGTACGCGCCCGACACGAGCCAGCCGCAGAACACGAGCAACGGGTACCTGCGCGAGGAGACGCTGCGGCTCGCATGGCAGGCCAGTGCGAGGAACAAGTTCGGGTTCTACTGGGCCGACAAGTACCGCTGCACCTGTCTGCATCCGGGCGTGGCCACCTCGAACGAGGCGATAACCAACTCGGGCATTTTCTATCCGTTTTCGGATCAATGGGGAGAATGGACGGCTCCGGTCACGAACAAACTGCTGCTCGAAGCGGCCATCTTCCGCCATCAGGAAACCTGGGGGGGCGTTCCGGCGCCGTTTGACCTGGTGGATCCGGGCAGCGTCGGCGTGTTTGAGCTCCAGCCACCGCCCGGGCAGATCATCAACACCTATCACGGCGTCGTCGGGCCGGTCGCTCTGATGAGCCACAATCCGAACGTGCGATCACGCTTCGCGCTGTCGTACATCACCGGTTCGCACGCCGTCAAAATGGGGTTCGATCAGGCATGGGCTAGTCGGTGGAATTACACCTTCTCCTCCCTTCCGTACAGCTACACGTTTCTTGGCGGCGCGCCATTTCAGGTGAATCTCAGATCCGATACCTTCCCGAATCCCATCATCCAGGAAAACAGGGTCAAGAGCGACGGCGGCGCCTTTGTTCAGGATAAATGGACACGTGGGCGTCTCACGCTGCAGGGCGGCATCCGTCTCGATTGGTTCAGCGCGTATCTGCCGGAGCAACACGTCGGACCGTCGGTCCTCACGCCGAACCGGAACATCACCTTCCCCGAGTTCGAGACGCTCGATTGGAAAGATGTGACGCCGAAGATCGGGATGGCGTACGACCTGACGGGCGACGGCAAGACGGCGCTCAAAGTGTCGGTGGGCAAGTACGTCCTCGGCCAGGCCGGCGTCGGCGGCAATGGTCTGTCGACGAACGGTCCCGCTCAGGCGCTCCAGAACACCACGCCGCGGGCCTGGAACGACAGCTTTTTCGGAGCCGGCGATCCCCGTTCGGGAAACTTCTTTCCCGATTGCGATCTGAAGAATGCTGCGACCAACGGTGAATGCGGGCCATGGATCTCTCAAGCCTTCGGATCGACCACCCCTGTCGCATCCGTCGACGACGAGGTCAGGTACGGGTGGGGAAAGCGCCAATACCAGTGGGAGCTCTCGATCAGCGCTCAGCGCGAGATCATTCGTGGCCTGTCGGTGAACGGTGGCTACTTCCGTCGCCTGTACGGGAACTTCTACGTCACCGACAACCTGAACGTTGGCGCGTCCGACTACCAGGAGTACAGCATCATGGCACCGACGGCAGCCACCCAGGGGAACGGGCTGCCTGGAATCGCGAGCGCTGCGCTGCTGCCGGGCGGCGGCGGCTATCCGCTGACGGGACTCTTCATGATCAGTCAGGCCGGACTGGCGAGCGCTCCCAATAGTTTCACAACGTTCGCCGACACCTACGGCAACCAGGTCGATCATTGGAACGGGTTCGATGTCGGCGCCAGCGTCCGGGCGTCGCACGGCCTGATGTTCCAAGGCGGGATCAGCACTGGACACCAGTTCCTGGACAATTGCGCGGTGGTGGCGACCGTACCGGAAGCGTTGTTCCAGACGACCGACATGTTTGTATCCGCCGCCTGGCAGCAACAGCGCACGTGCCGCGTCGAGTATCCGTGGCTCACGCAGGTGAAGTTCCTCACGGCGTACATGATCCCCAAGGCGGAGGTCCAGGTCGGTGCGACGCTCCAGAGCATCCCGGGTTTCGAGCGCTGGGGTGCGAACTGGCAGGTGCCGAACAGCGTAATCACGTCGGTCATCGGCAGGCCGGTGCCAGGAGCCGGTCCCGGCAATTCCGGATTTACAGCGATCAATGTCGTCGAGCCAGGCAAGTTTTACGGGGATCGGCTGAACCAGCTCGACATGCGGTTCGGGAAGGTTCTCAGGTTCGGACGCGCCCGCTCGATCGTCAGCGCCGACATCTTCAACGTGATCAACTCGAGCATCGTCACGAACGAAACCCGCGCCCTCACGACCTGGCAGCAGCCGCTGTCGGTGATCGGTGCGCGCCTCCTCAGGCTCTCCTGGCAGTTCGATTTCTGAGGGATCCGAACCGGCCGCCACGGAAGTTTACGTCTGCCTTCTACCTTCTTCCTTCTGCCTTTCCATGTCCATGGCCGCATTCGCCAGCCGGTCGGCGTCGGCGTTGAACGCGCGGCCGACGTGCTCGAACGTCACCCGACCGATGTCATGTGACAACAGGCGCGCTTTCGCGTGCAGCGGCTGAAGGCCTGGATGCTTGACCTTGAAGCGGCCGAGCATCTGCTGGACCAGGAGCAGTGAATCGGACCGCACGTGAACCGCGCGATGTCCGTGCGAGCGCGCCCATTCGAGCGCGGCGAGGAGTCCCCGGTACTCGGCGACGTTGTTGGTGGCGACCCCGATGGATTCCGCGAGCTCGGCGATCAGCGCGCCGTCGGCTCCTTCGATTCTGACACCGTAGCCGGCGGGACCCGGATTGCCGCGGGCGCCGCCGTCGATGTACGCCACTATCCGATCTTCCGGCGACATCTCAACTCACCACGATCAGCGCAGCACCCGCAGCGAGATTCCAATCTTCACTGTGAGGGCTGGTCGCTGACGCTGTCAGGCGCGGGCGCCGGCGGATGCACGAAATAGAGGATTCGCTGACAGCTGTCGCACTGGATGATCTCCGAGTTGCGCCGCACGTTGTTGAAGACCTGCGGACGCAGCCGGACGTGGCAAATGGTGCAGATGCCGTCGCGTGCCTCGGCCACGGCGACGCCGTTGCGGCGCCTGGCGACGCTCTCGAACCGTGCGAGCAGCCCTTTGTCCATCGCCTCGACGACGGCCGCCCGCTCGGCGGCGAGGCGATCGCGGGTCGCTTTCAGCTCGGCGGATTCGCTGGCCATGGCGCGGCGGTCGGCTTCCACCGCCTTCTGCTCGCTCGCCAACTCGGCTTCAGCGCGTTTGAGGGTTGCGGTCAGCTCGTCGGCTTCGAGCATCCGCTCGAGGATCTTCTCTTCGAGCGCCTTGATTTCGCCCTGCGCGTAGTTGATTTCCTTCTGGACGGCGGCGTACTCCTGGTTCGTTTTCACCGCCATCGCCTGTTCGCGGAACTTCGACAGCCGTCCCTGGTGGACCGCGACGTCCTTCTCGATTGCGCGGCGCGCTTCCTGATTCTCCGCGACGCGCTGTTTTGCCGACGCCAGGCGCCCGCGCGCGCCTTCCAGCCGCGCATCGAAGGCCTTCTCGCGCTCGGGTTCGTCGGCCAGCCGCCGCGAGGCCTCCTGCGCGGCGGAGTCGAGCCGCTGCAATGTGATGACGTGCTCGAGATCGGAGCTCATACCAGCAAAAAAGCCCCGGCGCTGTGCGCACCGGGGCTTGGCATCATCGAGAGGCACCGTGCCGGATGCACAGTGCCGGATGGGGGCCCGCTCAGCATCTTGCATTTGCTCTCGTGCATTGGTCGATTCCAAGTAGTGGGCCCACCAGGATTCGAACCTGGAACGGGCCGGTTATGAGCCGGCGGCTCTGACCGTTGAGCTATGGGCCCAGGGGAAAGTGTAAAGTGCAAAGGGTAAAGTGCAAAGTTGAAACTTTGCACCCTCACTTTGACCTTTCCACTTTGACCTTTCCACTTTCTTATGTGGTTCTCCCTTCGAGGAACGCGCGCAGCTTGCGCGAGCGCGACGGGTGTCTCAGCTTCCGCAACGCCTTGGCTTCGATCTGGCGGATGCGCTCGCGCGTGACGGCGAAGCTCTGACCGACTTCCTCGAGCGTATGTTCGCTGCCGTCGCCGACGCCGAACCGCATCTTGATCACCTTCTCTTCCCGAGGCGTCAGCGTCTTCAACACCGACTCGGTCTGTTCCTTCAGGTTCAGATTGATGACCGCCTCGGCGGGGGACACGACCTGACGGTCCTCGATGAAATCGCCCAGATGTGAGTCTTCCTCCTCACCGATCGGGGTTTCGAGCGAGATCGGCTCCTGCGCGATCTTGAGGACTTTGCGGACTTTGGACACCGGAATGTCCATCCGCTTGGCGATTTCCTCCGACGTGGGCTCGCGGCCGAGCTCCTGCACGAGCGCGCGTGAGGTCCGGATCAGCTTGTTGATGGTTTCGATCATGTGTACCGGGATGCGGATCGTCCGCGCCTGATCGGCGATGGCGCGCGTGATGGCCTGACGAATCCACCAGGTCGCGTAGGTCGAGAACTTGTATCCCCGGCGGTACTCGAACTTGTCGACCGCCTTCATCAATCCGATGTTGCCCTCCTGAATCAGATCGAGGAACTGGAGGCCGCGGTTCGTGTATTTCTTCGCGATCGAGACCACGAGGCGAAGATTCGCCTCGACGAGTTCTTTCTTTGCCTGCTCGGCCTGATACTCGCCGCGGAGGATCGTGTCGAGCGTCTTCTTCAACTCCGCCGGATCCTGCTCGAGTCCGTCGGTGAGCGTTTTGAGCTTGACGCGGAGGTCCTTGATCTGGCGGAGCGAGTTCTTGCGATCCTCCTCGCGGAGCTTCTGCTTCTTGTTCTTCGGGTTGAGCAGACGGTTGAACCCCTCGATCTCGCGCTGGACCCGCTGCACCGAGTCGACGGCGTCCTTCATCGACTCGATCAGCCGTCGCTTGACCGGCTCGGTGAATTCGATCTTCCGGATGTAGCGCGACAGCTCCACGCGCGCGCGCATCGCCGCCCAGCGGCTGCGCCGATACTTCCGCTTGTCGCGGGTGGTCGCGCCGCGCGGCGTCTCGCGAAGCTTCTCTTCCAGCTTCTCGGAATTCCCACGCGCCCTGCGAACGGCGTCGATCTGTTTCTGGACCTGCCTGGAACGCTCCTGGATCCGCTCGTCGGTGATCTCCTCGTCGTTGAAGATCACGAGCTCGCGGATGGTGCGGTCGCCGGTATGCAGATGATCGCCCAGCTCGATCACCTTTTTGGCGATCAGCGGCGTGCGCGAGATGGACTTGATCACGGCGAGCTTGCCGCGCTCGATGCGACGGGCGATTTCGACCTCGCCCTCCCGCGTGAGCAGGGGCACCGTGCCCATCTCGCGGAGGTACATGCGAACCGGATCGTTCGTCTTGTCGAGCGCGCCCGGCGTCAGGTCGAGCTCGAGCTCTTCGGCGCCCTCGGCAGTGCGGTCGAGCGTCTTTTCGTCGCGGAGATACTTCTGGTCCGAGTCGATGACCTCGATGCCGGCGCTGCCGAACGTGTTGAAGAGGTCGTCGAGCTCGTCGGACGAGGTGATTTCAGAGGGAAGCAGCTCGTTCACCTCGTCGTACAGCAGATAGCCCTTCTCCTTGCCGATGGAGATCAGCTGCCGAACCTCGTCGTATTTCTCCTCGATCGACAGGTGCGCGTCGTCACCGCGTCCGGCCGGACCCCCGCCCGGCCCGTGCGCGTCGTCACTGTGGGCACCGCGCCCTAGGTGAGTTTTTCGATCCGATGCAGTAGATCTATCTTTCGTTGCCACAGTGCGTCTATCTCGTTTCCATGTTGACCGGCTCCCAGCTCCTGCAGCCGGTCAATTTCACGTTGAATGGCAGCGCGTTCGCGATCCCAGCGCATCCGCTTGATCTCCCGGGCGCAATCGAGCGCCGGGGCGAGCGGAACGGAGGAGGCGGCGATGCGGGTGACAAGCTGGGCGTTCACAGTACTTAGACGCTCCAAAAGCGCCGACGGTAAGAGCTTAACCGGTTGATCGCGTAGAGTACGCGTCACCTCGAAAATTTCGCGCGCCGCCAGGCCTTCAAGATCCTCTGGCTCAAGTTCTTCGAGCGCCTCCAACGCTTGAGCCGTGTCATGGAACAGTGCCGAAATCAGCTCGCGTTCGGCTGGCTTCAGCCCGCCAAGACTGGGCAAATCGGCGCCGGCGAGCCCCGTGCGCCGTTTGACCGCCAGCTTTCGAAAGGCGCTTCGGACGACCTCGTCCGTAATTTGCGCCTTGAACGCCACCTTTTCGGCAAACTGGTCCCTTGCCGCTTCGGTGGGAGCAAGGTTGGCGACTGGCAACATCCGGTCCAGGAATTGCCGCTTACCATGATCCTGGCGCAAGTCCAACCCGCGGGTGCCCTGCTCAAGGAGGTACTCTAAATACGGCTTGGATGTGCGCAATCTTTCACGGTATCGAACCGATCCCTCCTTTCGAATGAATGTATCGGGATCTTGGCCCTTGTCCATTACTGCGACATTGACCTCAAACCCTTCCCTTACAAGGAGATCGCACGACCTGGCAGCCGCGGCCTGACCGGCGGCATCCGGGTCGTAGCTCAACACAATCTTGGTGGTAAAGCGGCGAAGCAGCTGCGCCTGCTGCGGCGTCAGTGCGGTGCCGCAGGAGGCGACCGCCGGCGCCGCCTGCGCTTGAAACACCTGGGCAAAATCGAAGTATCCCTCGACCAGCACTGCAAACTCCGCTTGCCGGATCGCCGATTTCGTCAGGTTCAACCCGTAGAGGATCCGCCCCTTCGAGTAGATCGGCGTCTCCGGGGAATTCAGGTACTTCGGGACCTGATCGGCTTCCATGGCGCGGCCCCCGAAAGCAATGACCGAGCCGGTATCGCGGCAAATCGGCACCATCAACCGGTTACGAAAGCGGTCGATCACCTCGCCGTTGTCGCGCTTCAGGACCAGACCGCTCTGCAGCAGCAATCCGTCGGAAAAACCCTGTTTGAGGAGCCGCGCCAGTAACGGCGCCACCCCGGCCGGAGCGTATCCGAGACCGAGCTTCTCGATCGTCGGGGCGGCGAGGCCGCGGTCAGCCAGCTGGCGCCGTGCCCGCGCACCGGCGGGGCTGTCGAGCTGCTCACGGAAAAACCCCGCCGCAATCTCGTGCACCTTCAGCAGCCCCTCGCGCAGGCTCGTATCACGATGCCCATCCTCGCTCGTCCCGTCGGTTGCCTCGGGAAGGGCCACCCCGGTTTTCTGTGCGAGCATCCGGACGGCATCCTGAAAACCGATCTTTTCGTGAAGCTCCAGAAACTTGAAGGCGTCGCCCCCGACGTTGCAGCCAAAGCAATGGAAAAAGCCTTTGTCGGGGTGCACGTGAAACGACGGAGTTTTTTCTGAATGAAACGGACAAAGGCCTTTGTACGTGTTGCCGACCCGCTTGAGCGGTACGTACTCCTGGATCACTTGAACGATGTTCGCCTGGAGGCGGAGGTCGTCGATGAATTGCTGGGGGAAAAGGGCCAACTTACTCCTTCAGCTCCACCACTGTCACCCCGCCCCCGCCCTGTTCGGGCGGCGCCGTGGCGAATCGGGCAACCAGCGGATGTTGTTGCAGGAAACCCGCGAGCGCCCGTTTGAGCTGTCCGGTGCCGTACCCGTGGATGACGCGCACGATGCGCTGATCGCCAAGCAGCGATTCGTCGAGGAACCGTTCGGCGCGCGCAATCGCTTCGTCGACGTTGCAACCGATGACATTGAGATCCGCCACCTGCCCGTCGCGCGGCTGCAACTGCACGTGGACGCTGATCGTGGCGGCCTGGGTCGCCACGCTCGCCACCACGCGCAGATCGCGGATACTGGCGCGCATCCGTTTGCCGCGGACGTCGAGGTCCGCGGTCCCGTCGTGCACCGAGGTCACGACGCCCTCGAGGCCCAGCCCGCCAACCACCACTCGATCGCCGATCGAAGGTGCGCTGGACGGCGTGTTGAGCGCCGCCGCCATCGGCTTCGGCGCGCCTTCCGGCTCCGTCGCCCGCTTGACCACGGCGTCGACGGCCGCTCGTGCGTCGCTGCGCGCCGCGCCGGTCGCCCCGGTGGACACTGTCCGGCCGCTTTCCTGTGTGATGGCGGCCGTCTTCATTTTCAACTGCGCGATCACATCGTCGATCTCACGGCGGGCCCGGCGAAGCTCGGTGTCGAGCTCTTCGTTCAGGCGGATACGAGACGCCTCTTCGCGTTGCCGGAGCGCGTCCTCCCGCTGCCGCAACCGCACGCCGTCGGCTTCGAGGGTCTGACGCTCGCGCGCGGCCAGACGATGTTCGTGGTCGAGCGCGCGCATGTCGTGATCGATCTTCGCGAGGTGCTCCGCGAGCTGGGCGTCGCGCTCGCTCAGATTCCGGCGCGCCGCGGCGATGATCGACGGGTTCAGCCCCAGGCGACCGGCGATTTCGAGCGCAAGGCTCCGGCCCGCCGATCCGTAGACGAGTTGGTAGGTTGGCTCGAACGTCTCGGCGTCGAATCCGAACGCGGCAGCCGTCACTTCGTCGGTCGTCGAGGCATAGGTCTTGAGCGCATCGTAGTGGCTCGTGGCGATCACCGTCGCCCCGCGGTGCCGGAAGTGATCGACGACGGCGACGCCGAGTGCCCCGCCTTCGACGGGGTCGGTGCCGGAGCCGACTTCGTCGAGCAACACGAGCGCGGGGACGACGAGGTGACGGTCCATCGCCGCGATGTTCGCGACGTGGCCGGAAAACGTGCTGAGGCTCGCGTCAATCGACTGCTCGTCGCCGATGTCAGCGAACAGCGAGCGAAATACCGGAAGCCGGGAACCCTCCGCCGCCGGAATATGCAGGCCGGCCTGGGCCATCATCACCAGAAGGCCCGCGGTTTTGAGTGCGACGGTTTTCCCTCCCGTATTGGGACCCGTGATCAACAGACACGTGGCCGGCGGAGTCATGGTGATCGTGACGGGAACGGGATTCCGCCGGTCGAGCCCGGCTGGCGGCCTCGCGTCGCCCAGGCGCGCCGTCACCTCGGGGATCAGCAGCGGATGCCGCGCGGCGCGGAGCTCGAAGGCGCCGTCGGTCGAGAGGCGGGGCGCGACGCCTTTCACGAGCGCCGAAAATCGCGCGCGCGCCTGCATCACGTCCAGTTCTATCGCCGCGTCCATCGTGCACTGAAAGTCTTCGACGCGGCTGCGGAACGACTCGGTCAACGCGAGGAGGACACGCCGGACGGCCTCGACCTCCTGCTCCTCGAGCCCGACGATGTCGTTGTTGATCTCGACCGTGCTGAGCGGCTCGAGAAATACGCTGGCGCCGCTCGTTGACGCTCCATGCACGATCCCCGGAATGGCATTGCGGTGCTCGGCTCTGATCACCAGCACGTAACGGCCGTTCCGCTCGGTGACGACTTGTTCTTGCAGGTACTTCGCCGTCTCTTTCCCGCGCAGAAACGACTCGAGCGTCCCGCGCAGTCTCGTCCGCTGTTTCCGAAGCCGTTCGCGAACAAGCTTGAGCTCCGGACTGGCGTCGTCCACGACTTCGCCCGACGGTTCGATCTTCTCGCGCACGGATGCCGTCTCGCGTTTGAACGACCGGACGGCGCTGGTCGTGGCGTTCAGGAGCGGAAACGATCCGGCGGCCCGCCGGATCGCGGCGTGCGACTCCTCGATGGAATCGAGAAAATCGGCGAGCGCGAGGAGATGAAGGGGTTCGAGCGGCCGTCCTTCGATCGCGAGCGCGGCCACGATCCGGGGCAGATCGCCCGCCGCGCGCAGCGGAAAGAGGCTGTTGGCGTCCAGAAACCGCACCGTTTCACTGGTGGCGGCCAGACACTCGGTCACGCTCTGCGGATCATTGGACGGGACCATCTGTCCCAGACGGGCGCCGCCCATGGGCGTCAGGGCCAGGCCGCGGACGGCCTCGACGATGCGGTCGAATTCGAGAGCCCGGAGAGCCCCTGACTGCATAGGCGAAACTTGATGTGCGGACGTTACAGCGGACGGAGAACCTTTAATACTAACGCATGACTTCGGCCAGAAGCCAGCGGCAATCGTCAAGGCGCCTGCTGTCGGCCCGAATCCACGGCTTCACAGATGGTTGATCTTGCTGGCGACCGCCGCGGCCCCGAAGCCGTTGTCGATATTCACCACCGAGAGACCGGACGCACAGCTGTTCAGCATGCCGAGCAGCGCCGCGATCCCGCCGAAGCTGGCCCCGTACCCGACGCTGGTCGGCACCGCGATCACCGGAACGCTTACCAGTCCCGCGATGACGGTCGGCAGTGCGCCTTCCATGCCCGCTACCGCGATGATGACGCGCGCCGATGCGAGTCGCGCCCGCTCGGCGAGGACGCGCTGCAGTCCGGCGATGCCGACATCGTACACACGCTCCACCGTGTTGCCCATGATTTCTGCGGTCCGGGCCGCCTCTTCCGCCACCGGCAGGTCCGAGGTTCCCGCTGCGGCGACGACGATCGTGCCCCGCCCCGGTGCGACGTCCTGTTGAACCAGGCTGATCAGGCCCGCATCCGCATCATAGGTCGCCGTCGGCACAGTCGTCTGGACGGCGGCGAACGCTGCGGCGTTCGCGCGCGTGACCAGCAGCGTGGATCCACGTCGAACGATTTCGGCCGCAATCGACGCGATCTGCGCGGGCGTCTTTCCCAGCCCCAGCACGACTTCCGGGAAGCCCTGGCGAAGGGTGCGGTGGTGATCGACGCGGGCGAATCCAAGGTCTTCGAACGGCTGGGCGCGAAGCACCTCGAGGATCTGCGCGTGCGCGGCGGCCGCGTCGATCTCGCCGTGCCCGATGGCGTCAAGAAGTGTTCGAAGCTCAGCGGAAGTCATCGCATCATGCAGGGCAATTTATTGACCTTGTCGGGGCCCATCAGTAATATAAATGATTGTGCCGTCAGAGTTTCAGTCGGTCCTGACGCCCCGGCACTTCGCGCGGGTCCGCGAGCGGCGTTCGGGCACGGTTGCACCATGACGCTCGCCGAAACCTTCACCCTCTGCGCGTACTTCTTCGTCCTCATCGTTCTCGCAATTTACGGCTGGCACCGGTACTACCTCGTGTACCTCTATATGCGGTACAAGGACCAGGAACCGAAGGCTGGTCCGCCGCTCGATCCGACCCCGGTCGTCACCATCCAGCTGCCGCTCTACAACGAGATGTATGTCGCCGATCGGCTGATCGATGCGGTCTGCCGTATCGAGTATCCGCGCGAGCGGCTCGAGATCCAGGTGCTGGACGATTCGACCGACGAAACCCGGAACATCGCTGACAAGGCGGTGCGGCGCTGGGCTGCTGAAGGAATCGACATCAAGTACCACCACCGCGAGGACCGTGGGGGCTACAAAGCTGGCGCCCTCGAGGCAGGCCTCAAGGTCGCGCGCGGCGAGTTCATCGCCATTTTTGACGCTGACTTCATTCCAAGCGCCGATTTTCTGGTGCGGGTGATGCCGCATTTCACCGATGCCCGCATCGGGATGGTCCAGGCGCGCTGGGGCCACATCAACCGGGACTACTCGCTGCTCACCAGGATCCAGGCGATTCTGCTCGACGGCCATTTCGTCCTCGAGCACGGCGGCCGGAATCGCGCCGGGCGGTTCTTCAACTTCAACGGCACCGCCGGGGTGTGGCGCCGCGTCGCGATCGACGACGCAGGCGGCTGGCAGCACGACACGCTGACCGAGGATCTCGATCTGAGCTACCGGGCGCAGCTTCGCGGCTGGCGCTTTGTGTTCGTCCCCGAGTTGATCGCGCCGGCCGAAGTGCCGGTCGAGATGAACGCGTTCAAATCGCAGCAGCACCGCTGGGCGAAAGGGTCGATCCAGACGTGCCGCAAGCTCCTGCCGACGATTCTCCGCTCGAACCTGCCGTTTGGCGTCAAGGCGGAAGCCTTCTTCCACCTCACCGCGAACTTCAACTACATTCTGATGTGCATCCTCTCGATACTGATTTTCCCGTCGATGGTGATTCGCTACAACATGGGCTGGTACGAGATGCTGCTCATCGACGTGCCGCTCTTCTTCGCAGCCACCTTCTCGTTTTGCAACTTCTACGTCGTCTGCCAGCGTGAAGTGCACAAGGACTGGATCGTCAGGCTGAAGTACGTGCCGTTCCTCATGTCGGTCGGCATCGGGCTGTCGATCAACAACACGCGCGCCGTGCTCGAAGCGCTGTTCAACAAACAGACCGAGTTCGCCCGGACGCCGAAGTACCGGATCGAGGCCGACGCAGACGAGTGGGTGGGCAAGAAATACCGCCAGTCGGTCGCCGTGCAGCCCCTCGTCGAGCTCGCGCTCGGCTTGTACTTCACCGCGACCGTCTTCTATGCGCTCGCCAATCAGATCTACGGCACGGTGCCGTTCCTCATCCTGTTCCAGGTCGGGTTTCTCTATACCGGGCTGCTCTCGGTCGTTCAGCAGTATGCGGGCGACCCCGTGGTGCTCAAGACCCAGGTGGCCAGCGGCAAGTAACAAGATAGGTGTAGGGACTAGGGACCAGGGCTCTCCGCCCTACAAGGATCCATGAAATCACAAGTTGCCATCCTGCGGGTGTCCCCCGACACCATCCTGGCCGACATCGATCGCCTCGTTGATCTCGCCGACGTCTCTCGCGCGCTTGCCGCTCGCCGGACCACGATTCTCAAAGACAACATCTCCTGGCACTTTCCGTTTCCGGCGGCGAACACCACCCCGTGGCAGCTCGAAGGCACGATTCAGGCGCTGGCGCGCCGGGGCTTCACCGACCAGGTCTGCGTCCAGAACAAGACGGTGGTCACCAACACGTTCAAGGGAGAGGATCTCAACCACTACCTTCCCATCTTCAAGCAGTACGGCATTCCCGTCCTCTACAACTTCAAGGACGGCGACATGACCTGGGTGCGACACAAGCCGAAGGCGCGGATGCGCGTGCTCGATCACATCTTCCCCGAGGGCATCCAGATTCCCGACTTCTTCTTCGGCAAGAACATCGTCCACCTGCCGACGGTGAAGTGCCATATCTACACGACGACGACCGGTGCGATGAAGAACGCGTTTGGCGGCCTGTTGAACACGCGCCGGCACTACACGCACTCGTGGATCCACGAAACGCTGGTCGATCTGCTTGCCATCCAGAAGGAAATCCATTCCGGCCTCTTTGCGATCATGGACGGCACGACGGCGGGCAACGGTCCCGGCCCGCGCACGATGTATCCGGTGGTCAAGAACGTGATGCTCGCGTCGAGCGATCAGGTGGCGATCGACGCCGTGTCGGCAAAGCTGATGGGATTCGATCCGATGTCGATCCCGTACATCCGCCTGGCGCACGAAGATCGTCTGGGAGTGGGCGACCCGCGCGACATTCAGATCGTCGGCGATACCGACGTGGCCAACGAGAATTGGCATTTTCACGTCGGCAAGAACCTCGTGCGGCTGGGTGGCGGCGACCTGATCTGGTTCGGTCCGCTCAAACGTTTCCAGAAACTGTTCTTCCACACACCGCTCGTCAACGGCTTCATTCTGGCGAGCGAGATTTACCACGACTTCTATCGGTGGCCGCTGCTCGACCGCCGGGCGTTCGAGCGCTGGAGCGCCGAGACCGCCTGGGGACAGCTGTTTTTGCGCTATGCGCAGATGGGGCCGCAAGGGGTCATGGCGACAGGGGTTGCCGCGTCATCCACCGGTGTGGACACGTCGGGGCGCGTGCACTAAAGTCGGTCCCGCCCGTCCGCCGGTGAGGGGTCAGCTCGCGAAAGGGACCCGCGACCTGTCCGCGTAGGCCGGACCCTGCGGCTGCGGCTATCATATCGACATGGACACCGCGGCGAAGCCTAAAGCGGGGCTCGAAGATACGGTCGCGACAACGTCGGCCATCTGCTATCTCGATGGCGATCGGGGCGTGCTCGCCTACTGCGGCTACGACATCCACGACCTGGCGCGCCACGCGACCTTCGAAGAGGTCTGCTTTCTCCTCTGGCACCGTCGACTGCCGACGCGCGCCGAGCTCGGCGACTTGCAGGCGCAGCTGACGGCGGCGCGACCGCTGCCGGAGCCGGTCCTGCGGCTGCTGCACATGCTTCCCGCTGGCGACGGGATGGATCTGCTGCGGACGCTGACCTCGGCGCTGGGGCACTACGATCCAGACGCACCTGATCACTCTCCGCAGGCGAATCTCCGCAAAGCGGTCCGGCTCACCGCTCAACTCAGCTCGCTCGTGGCGGCGATGGGACGGCTGGCGGCCGGCGGCGGGTTGATTCAGCCGGATCCGGTCCTTGGTCATGCGGCGAACTTCCTCTACATGTTGACGGGCGAGCGTCCCAGCGGCCTCGCGACCCGTGCCTTTGATGTGGCGCTGGTGCTCCATGCGGATCACGAGCTGAACGCCTCCACGTTCGCGGCACGTGTGGCGGCTGCGACGCTCACCGACATCCACTCGACGATCGTCGGCGCCATCGGCGCGCTGAAGGGACCGCTGCATGGCGGCGCGAATGCCGACGTGATGCGGCTGCTCCTCGAGATCGGCGCCGGCAGCTCGCCGGAGAAGGCCGAAGAGGTCGTGCGCGCGAAGCTGGCCCGGAAGGAAAAGATTCCCGGCTTCGGTCACCGTGTCTACCACACCGAGGATCCCCGCGCGACCCATCTGCGTCAGATGTCGCGGGATCTCGGTCAACGCGCCGGACAGCCCATCTGGTTCGAGATGTCGCAGCGGATCGAGGCGCTCGTCAAGGGGGAGAAGAAGCTCAACGCGAACGTCGACTTCTATTCGGCGTCCACCTACTATGCGCTTGGAATCCCGATCGAGCTGTTCACGCCGATTTTCGCAGTCAGCCGCATTTCCGGATGGACCGCCCACGTGCTCGAGCAGTACGCGAACAATCGCCTGATCCGGCCGCGGGCCGAATACGTCGGGCCCGAATACCCGCAGCGCTACCGTCCGCTCGAAGATCGCTGACACTGGCAGGGCGAACTCGCCGGGCCCTCCGCGACCCGGCGCGTGTGGCGTCTGGCGTTCCCTGTGCATTTCGGTCAAGATCGAAGCCATCCGGTCACGGATCCTCGCCGCCGGCCGACTGACGCGCTCCCGACATGGACCAGCAGCACATTCGCAACTTCTCCGTCATCGCGCACATCGATCACGGCAAGTCGACGCTTGCCGACCGGTTTCTCGAACTGACCGGCGCGCTGCAGGCCCGGGAGATGGAGGCGCAGGTGCTCGATGCCATGGACCTCGAGCGCGAGCGCGGCATCACGATCAAGGCGCATCCGGTCTGCCTGCACTACACCGCCGGTGACGGCCAGAAGTACGTCCTCAATCTGATCGACACGCCCGGGCACGTCGACTTCTCGTACGAAGTGACACGATCGCTGGCGGCGTGCGAAGGCGCGCTGCTCCTGGTGGATGCGTCGCAGGGCGTCGAAGCGCAGACGCTGGCCAACGCGTACCTCGCGGTCGATAACAGCCTCGAGATCATCCCGGTCATCAACAAGATCGATTTGCCGGGCGCGCAGCCGGAAGAGGCTCGCCGGCAGATCACCGAGATCATCGGCCTCGACGGCGACCACGCACTGCTCGCCAGTGCGAAGATGGGGACCGGCGTCCCCGAGATTCTCGAAGCCATCGTCGCGCGTCTGCCGCCGCCGGCCGGCGATCCGGCGGCACCGCTCAAGGCGCTCATCTTCGATTCCTGGTACGACCCGTACCGCGGCGTGGTGATCGTCGTCAGGGTCATCGACGGCGTGCTCCGGCCCGGCATGAAAATCCGGCTGATGGCGGAGGGGCAGGACTACGAGTCGCTGCAAGTGGGCATCTTCACACCGAAAGCCCTCGAAGTGAGCGAGCTGGGCGTCGGCGAAGTCGGCTTTCTCGTCGCCAACATCAAGAAGATCAGCGATGCGAAGATCGGCGACACCATCACCGAGACGGGCCGGCCCGCGGCCGAGCCGTTTCCCGGGTTCACGCCGCTGAAGCCGATGGTCTTCGCGGGGTTCTATCCCGTCGAGGGCCATCAGTACCCAGAGCTGCGTGATGCGCTGGAGAAGCTGCGCCTCAACGACGCCTCGTTCTTCTATGAGCCTGAAACGTCGGTGGCACTGGGCTTCGGGTTCCGCTGCGGGTTTCTGGGACTGCTCCACATGGAGATTGTCCAGGAGCGCCTCGAGCGCGAGTTCGACATGGACCTGGTCACGACCGCGCCGGGGGTGCTGTACCGCGTGACGACGACCGACGGCGTGACGCAGGAGATCGACAGCCCCGCCAAGCTCCCCGACGCGGGCCGCATCACGACGATTGAGGAGCCGGTCATCACGGCGATGATCCTGACGCCCGCCGAGCACGTGGGCGGGATCCTGAAGCTCTGTCAGGACAAGCGCGGTGTGCAGAAGACGCTCGAGTATCTGTCGTCGAACCGGGTCCTCATCACCTACGAGCTGCCCTTCAATGAGGTCGTGCTCGACTTCTACGACAAGCTCAAGACCCTCTCTCGCGGCTACGCGTCGCTCGATTATCATGTCACCGGCTACTGGCCTTCGCCGCTGGTGAAGCTGGACATCCTGGTCAACGGCGACCCGGTTGACGCGTTGTCGATCATCGTTCACCGCGACATGGCGTACGAGCGCGGCCGCGCGCTGGCGTCGAAGATGCGCGAGCTGATTCCCAGGCAGATGTTCGAGGTCGCGATTCAGGCGGCGATCGGCGGCCGCATCGTCGCGCGCGAGTCCGTGAAGGCGATGCGCAAGAACGTGCTCGCGAAGTGCTACGGCGGCGACATCTCGCGCAAGCGCAAGCTGCTCGAGAAGCAGAAGGAAGGGAAGAAGCGCATGAAGCAGGTCGGCAAGGTTCAGATCCCGCAGGAGGCCTTCCTGGCGGTGCTCAAGATGGGAACGGACACCGAATGACTCGAGACTTCAGGAAATCGACGGTCCGCGAGTACTTCGAGTCGATCGTCATCGCGGTGATCCTGGCACTGTTCATCCGCACGTTCATCGTGCAGGCATTCAAGATTCCGACCGGCTCGATGGAGGAGAACCTCCTGATCGGCGACCACCTGCTGGTGAACAAGTTCGTCTTCGGGCCCGCCCGCTCGCCGCTCGAGCGCGCGCTGCTGCCGGTCGGCACCGTGAAGCGCGGCGACATCGTGGTGTTCAAGTATCCCGAGGAGCCGGAGCGCGATTTCATCAAACGCGTGATCGGGCTGCCCGGCGAGACGGTCCAGGTGCGTGAGAAGAAGGTCTCGATCAACGGCACACCGCTCAACGAACCGTACACGCACTTCCTGGAGGCCGCGACGACGCCGTCCGAGCTCCGCGAGGTCACGTCATTCGACGTGCGCGAGCGCTACGGTCCGGTGACGGTGCCCGCGAATCAGTATTTCGTAATGGGTGACAACCGCGACAACTCACAGGACAGCCGCTACTGGGGATTCCTGCCACGCGACTACATCAAGGGCAAAGCGCTGGTCATCTACTGGTCCTACGAAGGAGGGCGCGAGGACTACCAGGAAGGCAACACCGGCGACACGCTGCGCGGCCTCGGCTCGACGTTTGCGCACTTCTTCACCCGCACCCGGTGGGACCGGATGTTTCATCAGATTCGATAACCGGGATCGGGTAATCGGGTAATCTGGTACCTGGACCAGATGCTGAAGTTTCTCGTCAAGTTGGCGCTTGCCGGGCTGATCGCCAACGCGACGTGGCGGCTGGGCTCCGCATACATTCAGTTCTACAAGTTCAAAGACGCGGTGGTCGAAACCACCCGGTTCGGCAGTCAACGATTGACGGACGCACAGATCGAGCAGCGTATCCTCGAACTGGCGTCGCAGTACGATTTGCCGCTCGCGGCCGACCGGTTGACCGTCCGGCGCGACCAGCCGAACCACACGATCATCGACGGGTCCTACGAGCAGCCCATCGACCTCGTGCCTGGCTACCGATACCAGTGGCCGTTCACGATGCACGTCGACGTACTGATCCTCGCAGGGGCACTGCGTTAGGATTCAGGTTCCGCGCGCGCCGCTTCGATGGCTGCGCCGGCCTCCTCCGACAGCCGGTCGATTTCAGCCCGCAGCAGACCGACAGATCGCTCGTCGCCGACGCCGGGCAGATTGGCCAGCGCGCTCGAGCGCGCCCCCGACAGCCCCGCGTGGAGCAGGTCGATCCCGACGCGGACGTCGCTCGAAGCGGGGGGATGGCAGCGCGCGGCCACGACAGCCGCCACCTTGAGCGCGTCCGAGGACCATCGCATCACTTGAAGAGGCACATCGATCGCGGCCGCGATCGCGGCGTGTCGCGCGCGCCCTCGCGCCGAAACCAGCCGCGCGTACGCGTCCGCGTCGCGGTCGATAGCTTCCGACAGCGCTTGTTGCAGGCGGGTGAGCGCGACGGCAGCCTCCGTCAGGAGCCGGCGGTCTTCGTCGGAGCCGGCGCGCGTCTTCGGCAGGCGCGCCGCCATGATCAGCAGTGACACGCCGACGGCGGATGCCAGCGCCGAGGCGGAGCCGCCTGCCGGCGTCGGCGTGGGCGAGGCGAACGCTGCCAGTACATCCCGGAGCCGCTCGTCAGCGAGCATCTACGTCAGAGCTTCAGAGAGCGTCTGAGACCTTCGACAGTCGCGCCGGCGACTGCGACGCGCTTGTTTCTTGAATGCTGGCCGCCGAGGATCCGGATCGCGGCGGCGGGCACGTCGAGGAGGCGGGCGAGCCACGTGACGAGCGCGGCGTTGGCCGCGCCCTCGACCGGCGGCGCGGCAAGTCGAACGAGGAGCGCTTCGCCACGCTTGCCTGCCATCTCGGTTCTGCGCGCACGCGGGATTACGCGGATCGTGATTTCGACGCCGGTCGGCGTGGCTGTGATCAACCCGGACTCCGCGCACCTGGGGGCGGCGGGTGCATCCGCACCACACGCTGGCCCTGGGACACTCAGCGGCTGACGACGAACGACGCGGGATCGCCGGGCGCAGATTCGGCGGACTCACGCGGTCGATGGACCAGGACCTTCGACTCGCGCTGGTCCCCTTCACGTACGTAATCGAGCGTGTTGCGGAGCGTCTGTATCGTCGCTTCGATCGACGTTTCCACGTCCCGCCGTTTCAGCGTCAGGCCGTCGATCTCCCGGTGGAGATCGTCGACGCGAAGCTGCGCTTTCCCGAGCAGCAGCTCCGCCCGCCCCTCGGCGTCGCGGATGATGCGGCGGGCTTCCTCGCCGGCGTGCTCTTTGATTTCGTCGGAGAGCCGCTGGGCGGTCAGCAGCGTGTTGCGCAGGTTCTTTTCGTGCTCCCGGTGTTCGCTGAGCACGGCCTCGATTTTGGCGAGATCCTGCCGGAGCCGGTCGGTTTCGCGGAGCGCCTGTTCGTAGTCGTCCGCCACGGCGGCGAGGAACGCGGTGACTTCCACCTGGTCGAAGCCGCGAAACGCGCTTCGGAAACGCTGGTGGCGCAAGTCGAGAGGACTGACATTCATGCGCGTTTCTCCCGTTGGCTCATCGGATAATGGCGGAGGCACCGACAGCGCCGGGTCACATGACGCTCCGGTCTCCGAAAATGGCCGTTCCCACACGCACGAGTGTCGCACCTTCTTCGACGGCGATGTCGAAATCGTGGCTCATGCCCATGGACAGCTCCGTCAGCATGGAGCGTTCGATACCCCGCTCCAGCAGGTGGTCCCGCACCGACTTCAAGGCCCGGAAATAGGGGCGTACCTCATCGGGGTCGTCAACGGCCGGAGGCAGGATCATCAGCCCGGCCAGACGGCAGGCGCGCCAGCCGCGCCCGGCCTCGAAAATAGGCAGCAGTTCGTCCTCTTGCGCGCCGTGCTTGGTCGGTTCGCCCGCCAGGTCGACCTGCACCAGGACCTCGAGTCGTCGATTCGCGTCGAGCGCGGCCTGCTCGAGCCTGGTCCCCAGCGCCGCGCCATCCAGCGAGTGAATGGTGTCGAAGCGGGCGCCCGCTTTCCTGGCCTTGTTCGACTGGAGATGCCCGATGAGATGCCAGCGGAGCGACAAATCTGCCGTCCCTTCGATTTTCTCCAGCGCGTCCTGCACCTTGTTCTCGCCGAAGTCGATCTGGCCTTCGTCGGCAGCCGCCCGCACGTGCTCCGCGTCGAAGGTCTTGGAAACGGCGACGAGGCGAACAGAGGAGGGATCGCGGCCGACGCGCGCGGCCGCGCGCGCGATGCGCTCGCGAACACCAGCCAACCGAGTTCGCAACGCGACGGCGTCAACCACTCAAAGCTTCTGAACTCTGAACTCTGAACTCTGAACTCTGAAGTTTGAAGTTTGAAGTCTGAAGCCGGAGGGCTTCCCCCCAGACTTCAGCCTTCTTACTTCTTACTTCTCACTTTTTGCTTTCTACTTTTTGAGCTGTGCCACCAAACCCTTGGCCGTTGCGGCATTGGCGCCTTCCGGAGCGAGCTTGAGATACGTTTCGAACTCCGTCGCGGCGCTGGCGAGGTTCCCTTCGTTCACGAGCGCCATGCCGAGTTGATAGTGCGCCTCGGCGTGATTCGGATTGGCCTGGATGGCCGATTCGAAGGCCTTCTTCGCTTCGGCGACCTTGCCGCCGTTCCAGAGCACCACACCCTGATTGAACAGGGCGTCCGCGCCACCCGCAGCACCGCCCGGCGCGCCGAGTACCGACGTCAACTCCGTCGCCTTGGCACTGGCGGTTGCCGCCAGATCGAACTTGCGCTGCGCGTTGTAGACGCTCGCCAGCCCCGCATAGGCGTCGGCGTAGTCGGCTTTCTGTTCGATTGCTTTCTTATAGTTGGCTTCCGCGTTGTCGTAGTCCTTCTTCTGGGCGTAGTTGAAGCCGATGTTGTAGAAGCACGCCGAGCATGTCGGCTGGACCTCGAGCGCTTTCTGGAAGCCGGCGATCGCCTCGTCGTATTTTCCGGCGTTCGCGGCGGCGATCGCCTCGTCGAGCGTCTTGCGGAGTCCGGCGATGGCGGCAGCTTCAGCCGGCGAGCTCGCCGCTGCCCCTGCGCCGAGGACCAGTTTGGCGCTCGCAGGACGTCCCTGCGAGATTCTGACGGATTGCGTAGCAGTCAGCTTGTCCTTTGTCGCCGTCACCTTGTAGGGACCTGACGACAAGCCGATCTGCATGAACTCGCCCTTCTTGTTGGTCTTCATGTCGAAGTGACGGTTCGTGCCCTCTGCTTCGATCACGACCGCGGCGTTTTCGACCGGTTGTCCGGCCGCGTCGGTGACGACTCCCTGAACCAGACCCTGCGCGGCCGCCGGCCGCGCGAATGCCAGCGTGGCGAGCAACGAGCACAAGACCAAGCCGGCGCGAAGGCCGTTGTGTCGGCAGACCATGAACTCCTCCTAGTCACGAAGCGTTGCGCCTGGCCTCGCAGGCCTCATTCGGCGGGTGTGACAGAGCTTAGTTTACCTAAAAGTCCGCGAAAAAAGCTTCGACCCGGGAAAGATCGTAAACGGCTGGGGCAGGAGGCAGGGAAGCGACAAATCGGCGGCCGTAGCCCTTGGTGCGAAGCCGGGGATCCAGCACAGCCAGCACTCCCCGGTCGCGGCGGTGCCTGATCAGCCGGCCGAGCCCCTGCTGCAGCGTCAGGATCGCCAGCGGCACCTGATATTCGTCGAACGGTTCCCCGCCACGGGCGCGGATCGCGTCGATGCGGGCGGCCGTAATCGGGTCGCTTGGCGACGCGAACGGCAGCTTGTCGATGATGACGCAGCTCAACGCGTCGCCAATGACGTCGACACCTTGCCAGAAGCTCGACGTGGCGAAGAGCACCGAGTGGGGCGTCTCGCGGAACTGCTTCAGGAGTTGCGATCGGGGCGCCGTGCCTTGCACGAAGATCGGGTAATCGAGCGCCATTTCCGCCACCGCCTGGACGTCCCGAAGCGTCGCGTAGCTGGTAAACAGCACGAACGCCCGCCCCCGCGATCGCTTCAGGATCTCGACGACTTCGCGGCCGGCGGCGACGGCGAACGCCGTCGACCGGGGGTCGGGCATACGTGGCGGCAAGTACAGAATCGCCTGGCGCGAGTAGTCGAAGTCGGACGGAAAGCGGACCTCGATCGCGTGGCCGACGCCGAGCCGATCGCGAATGTAGTCGAAGCGTCCATCGACGGTCAGCGTCGCCGACGTCAGGATCGTCGTGCGCATTCGATCGAGGAGGACCTCCTTCACGATCTTCGAGACGTCGATCGGAGCGGCGCGCAGAAAAACGCCGCGCCCGCGGAACTCCACGAAGTAAACGTAAGCGGGGTCGGCTGCCCGGAGCAGGAATCGCAGCTCGTTGCGCAGGTCGCCGGCGCGCCGGGCGAGGGCCGCCAGGTCGTCTGCCGCCTCCGACTGATCGTCGGCCGACGCTTCGCCGCGGGGTTGCGCGGCCTTGAGCGCGAGTGTTGATTCGATCAGGTCCAAGGCGCCGCTCAGCCGGCCCGCGGCGTCGGACGCGCTGGCGAGCGTGGCCTCTGTCGCCCGCACGCGCTCTTCAGACCGCACCCGCCCCGCGCTTCGGTGCGCCAGCGCCAGCTCGGCGAAGAATTCGCGGGCTCTGGTGCGCAAGCGCTCGACCGATTTCGCGATTTCACTCGCTTCGTGACGGTCCTTCGTCGCGGCGGCGGCCAGCCGGTCGATGTCGCGCGCAAGATCCTCGAGTCGATAGGTGCTGATGCTGAAGCCGAAGTACTGCGTCGCGACCTCTTCGAGCTGATGCGCCTCGTCGATGATGGCGTGATGGCACGCCGGGATGACCTCGCCGTACGCGCTCTTCCGCACCGATGCGTCGGCGCACAGCAAATGGTGGTTGACGATGACGACATCGGCGGCGGCGGCCCGCTGCCGCATGCGGGTGACGAAGCAGTCGTCGAAGCGCGGGCACTCCGCGCCGAGGCACGTCTCGGCGGTGGCGGAGACGTCGTTCCAGAACGGCAGGTCTTCCGGAAGGTCGTCGAGCTCCGCGCGATCGCCGGTGTCGGTGCGTCTCGACCACTCGTGGATGGCCGGAAGAAAGACGTCGCTCCCGGCCAGACCTGAAAGGCCGTCGCCGTCGACGCGGCCGTCCACCAGCTGATCCAGTCGATGCAGGCACAGATAGTTCGCGCGCCCCTTCATGTAGGCCGCGGTGAACGACACCCCCAGAGCGCGGCGCAGAACCGGGATGTCTTTGAAGTAGATCTGTTCCTGGAGATTTTTCGTCCCGGTGGAGATGAGCGTCCGCTGGCCGCTCAGAATCGCGGGCGCGAGATAGGCCAGCGTCTTGCCGGTGCCGGTCCCCGCTTCCGCGAGCACGATGCCGCCGCTTTCGAAGGCGTCGGCGACCGCCCTGGCCATTTCGATCTGGCCGTGCCGCGGCTCGAAGCCCGCGAGCGTGCCGGCCAGCGCACCCGCTGACGAAAAGACGCCGGCGACGCGCTCGCTGAGACTCGCGACGCGATCAACCGTCATGAGTTCCTACCGCTTGTCCGCGTCCAGAATCTGATCGACGCGGCGTTGATGGCGGCCGCCTTCGAACGCCGTCTCGAGCCACAGCGCGATGATTTCGTCCGCGAGCTCGAATGCGACGATACGACCGCCCATCGAGAGGACGTTGGCGTCGTTGTGCTGGCGTGAGAGGCGGGCCAGGTGCAGGTCGTTGCAGAGCGCGGCGCGGACACCCGGCACCTTGTTGGCCGCGATCTGCTCGCCCTGCCCGCTCCCGCCGAGCACGATGCCGCGGTCCGCGCGCCCATCGACGACCGCGCGCGCGACGCTGAAACAGATGGGCGGATAGTCGACTGCCGCTTCGCTGTCAGTGCCGTGATCGTCAACCATGTGGCCGAGTCGCTGCAGCGTGTGCTTGACGTGCTCTTTCAGGAGATAGCCAGCGTGATCGGCGCCGATCGCGATGCGCACGAGGCGCGATTGTACTATAAGGTCCTGGCGCATCGCCTTTCAGCGTCAAGCGGACCATGCCACCAACTGTCGTCATCACCTCTCGCGGTGAAGCGCGCGTCCGCGACGGGCATCCATGGGTGTATCGAAGTGATGTCGCGGATGTCCGCGCCGATGGCGGAGACGTCGTCGTCGTCCGCGGCGCCCGCGGCCGTCCGCTCGGTCTGGCCATGTTCAGCAGCGAGTCGCAGATCGCGATCCGGATCCTGGCCCGCGGTGTCACGGAGGCGGCCGACATCGATGCCCTGCTCGAGCGGCGCATCGATGCCGCCATCGCCTTCCGCCAATCGCTCGACATCGACGCGACGGCCTACCGTCTGATCCACGGAGAAGCCGATCTGCTTCCCTCGCTGATCGTGGATCGGTACGGCGACTACCTCGTGGTGCAGGCGCTCTCGCAGGGGATGGATCGGCTGCTGCCGGCGGTCGTCCGGACGCTGGAGACGCGGCTCGCTCCCCGCGGGATTCTGGCGCGCAATGATCCGCGCGCGCGTCTGCTCGAAGGCCTCGAACGGCGCGTGGACGTGCTGACCGGCGACATTCCCGACGTGGTGACCGTCACCGAGCTGGGGATCGAATACGACGTCGATCTTCGCAGGGGCCAGAAGACCGGCCTGTTTCTCGATCAGCGCGACAACCGCGCCGCGGCCATGCCATATGCGCACGGCCGTCTGCTCGATTGCTTCAGCTACACCGGTGGTTTTGCGCTGGCCCTCGGTCGGCGCTGTCGCGAGATCATCGCCCTTGACGTCTCCGAGGACGCGGTGGCGCGCGTGCGCGCCAACGGCGAGCGAAATGGCATCGCCATCGATGCACGGGTGGGTAACGTGTTCGACGAACTGCGGGGTCTGGAGCGCCTTGGCGAACGATTCGACACCATCGTGCTGGATCCGCCGGCGTTCGCGAAGAGCAAGTCGGCCGTCGAGAAGGCAAGGGCGGGATACAAGGAGATCAACCTCCGCGCGCTGCGGCTGCTCACCGCGGGCGGTACACTCGTCACCTGCAGCTGCTCGTACAATGTGAACGAGGCGATGTTCGCCGAGGTCGTATGGGAGGCCGCGGTCGACGCGCAGGTGGACGTGACCGTGACCGAAAAACGGATGCAGGGACGCGATCATCCCGTGCTGCTTGGCGTGCCCGAAACCTACTATCTCAAGTGCTTCATCCTCAGAAAGCTCGCATGAGCGGGCCGGGACAGGCAGCGTTCGCAGCGAAGCGATCGCTCGAGCGCCTGGCGCGGCCGGCGGGCGATTTCGACGCGAGCCGGTACTTCCGGGGCGATACAGGCCGGCTCGGCTTTTACAACGTCGGCACTGGCCCGATGCGCGCGCTCACCCGGTCGATTCACGCGGCCCACAAGGATCGTTGGTCGATTGACGATGCGATGGACTTTTCCGAACAGTTGATTGTCGATCGCCATCTCGAAGCGAAGGGGGTGGCCGTCGAACTGATGGCCCGGTATCGGCGCGACTTCACGCCGCGGCTGTTGCCGGTCTGGAAACGATGGCTCGCTGACGGCCACGCGGCGAACTGGGCGACGACCGACGCGATTTGCGGCTGTCTGGTCGGTCCACTGCTCGTCGCTCGCCCATCGCTCGCGGCAACGATGCGGTCGTGGGCGCGGCATCGCGGGTTGTGGGTGCGACGCGCCTCAGCGGTGGCTTTGGTTCCCTCCGCACGTCACGGGGTCGCGCTCGACGTGGCCTACGACGTGGCCCGGCGTCTGCACGCCGACAGGAACGACCTGATTCAAAAAGCCGTGGGCTGGCTGTTGCGGGAAGCGGGAAAAACCGATACCGCTCGGCTGCAGCGCTACCTTCTCGAACACGGCCCCGGCATTCCTCGAACGACAGTCCGTTATGCTATCGAACGCATGACACCGCGTGTACGCAAGACCCTTCTGGAAAAGACCCGCGTCGGTCCGACTTTCCGCGGCGCAAAACGTTGAAGGCGATGGACGCCGGCAGTGGAGGCGGCGGCTGGCGGCGCGCGGCGCCGTGGTTGCTGGCATCGCTTTTCTACGTCGCCTTTGCGCTCGTCCAGACCTGGCCGCTCGTCGCGCATCTGCCGGACGTCTTCCCCAACGATCTCGGCGATCCGGTGCTGAACGCGTGGATTGTCTGGTGGAACGCCCACGCCGTGCCGTTCACGGCCACGTGGTGGAATGCCCCGGCGTTCTGGCCGTCCCGCGGCGCGCTCGCGTTCTCCGAGGTGTTGCTGGGGTTGTCGCCCATTACGACGCCGATCCAGTGGCTGGGAGGCAGCGCCATCACGGCCTACAACGTCGCCTTTCTCCTGACCTTTCCGTTGTCGGCGATCGGTGCGCACGCGCTCGTGTACCGGTTGACCGGCCGCCACGACGCCAGTGTCATCGCGGGTCTTGTCTACGGATTCAATCCGTTCCGCATTGCGCACTTCCCGCAGATACAGGTCATGGCGTCGTACTGGATGCCGGTGGCGCTTCTGGGCCTGCACGGGTACGTCGACACCCGGAAGGTGCGATGGCTTTGCGTCTTCGCCGTCGCGTGGCTGATGCAGGCGCTGTCGAACGGCTACTACCTGCTGTTCTTTCCGGTGCTCGTCGGTGCGTGGATGTTGTGGTTCGCGCTGTCGCGGTGGCAGATCCGGATGTTCGGCGCGATGGCGCTGGCCGCGATCATCGGATCGCTGCCGTTGATTCCGCTGTTGTGGACGTATCGGCGCATCCACTCGCTGCTCAACTTCCAGCGCGACTTCGGCGAGATCAACTTGTTTGGCGCGGACGTCACCGCGCTCCTCGACGCGTCGCCGCTGCTGAAGTTCTGGACGCTTCGATGGTTTCACCGCCCTGAAGGGGAATTGTTTCCCGGGTTCACGGCCGCGCTGCTCGTCCTGGTCCTGTTGATTCATGTGTTCTGGAAGTCTGAGCGCCTCACACGGATGCCTCGTACGGCAGTCGTACTGCTCGTCGCCGCGGTCGTTTTTTTTGCCGTCGGGCTGAGCCCGCTGCTCTTCGGACCGTGGTCAATCGCCTTCGGCGGGTTCACCCTGGTTTCGGTCCACATGGCCAGCAAGCCGCTCTCGATCGGCGGGATGCTGCTCGTAGCGGGAATGATGTTGGTTCCCCGGTTTCCCAACGCCTGGCGACGGCGGTCCCCGTTGATGTTTTACGTGCTCGCGATGGGTCTGATGTATTTGCTCTGTTTCGGCCCGCGCCCGCAGTTCCTCGGCGCGCCGATCATGGCTCGAGGCCCGTACAGCCTCTTGATGCTGCTGCCGGGCTACGACGCGGTGCGCGTGCCGGCGCGGTTCGCGATGCTGGCGGCTTTGTGCCTGTCGGTCGTCGCGGCACTGGCGTTCAGGCGCATGACGGCGCGCACCGGCCAGGCAACCCGTCTCGTGCTGGCGGGCATCGTCGCCTGTGGGGTGATTGTCGACAGCGCGATCGGCGAGATGCCGCTGAAAGCGCTGCCACTGCGGTTGACGTCGTTCGAATCGTTGCCGCCCGGGGTGGCCGTCATGGAGCTGCCGCTTGGCGACCCGTCCGGGGACGTCGTCGCGATGTTCCGCGGCATGTATTACCGCCGCCCCGTGGTCAACGGCTACAGCGGATTCTTTCCGCTCAGCTACGCCGTCCTGCGTCACGGGCTCGAAATGCGCGATCCGCAGATCTTCGATTACCTGACCACCTGGGGTCCGCTCGTGGTCCTGGTGGATTCGGCGCGCGATCCGGAGGCTGCCTGGACGATGCAACTGGCGCGTCGGGCGGGGACGACGGCCCTCGGCGAGGAGTCGGGGTGGAAGGGGTTTCTGCTGCCGGGTGGTACACGTCCGCCCGACGTCGACGTCGGCGCGCGCCTGCCGATCACGATGGTCGCGGCGAATATCAATGAGGATCGCATCCCGCTCACGGTGGACGGCAACCCCGCCACGAGATGGGATAGTGGTCCGCAGAAAGGCACCGAGGTCGTCACGATCGACCTTGGCGCCGAGCACGAGGTCGACGCGGTGACGATGACGATCGGCGGTCGGGTGTCAGATTTTCCCAGGCATCTCGTCATCGAAAGCTCGAGCGACATGCACGACTGGACGGCGCGGTGGGAAGGCAACACCGCGGAGGCCGCGTTTGCCGGCGCGGTGCAGAATCCGCGGGAGATGCCGTTGACGTTCGGGTTCCCGCACGTGCCGGCGCGATGGATCCGCCTCCGGCAGCTGGGCCACGACCCGGTGTTTTATTGGTCGATTTTCGAATTGAGAGTCTTCGGCCGCTGAGCGACCGGATTCGAGTAATATTCATGTCTTAACCGCCAGGGGTATCCCGGTACGGGATTGAGAGCACACCCTTGGAACCTGATCCGGTTCAGACCGGCGAAGGGAGGGCGGATGTCAGACTTCAGCCACGCATTTCCGAGCTCACAGAAGGTCTACGTCGAGGGACCGCAGCAGGTGCGCGTCCCGGTACGTGAAATTTCGCTGGCGGGCGGCGAGGCGCCGTTGCGCGTGTATGACACGAGCGGTCCCCAGGGCCACGACGTGGCCACCGGGCTGCCGAAGCTGCGCGAGCCGTGGGTGAAAGCCCGGCGGCAGTCCGGCCACGCGATCACTCAGCTCTACTACGCGCGCAAAGGCGAGATCACCCAGGAAATGGAATTCGTCGCGCTACGGGAGGGGCTGCCGGCTGATTTCGTCCGCAGCGAAGTCGCGCGCGGACGGGCCATCATTCCCTCCAACATCAACCACCTCGAGCTCGAGCCGATGATCATCGGCCGTAACTTCCTGGTGAAGATCAACGCCAACATCGGCAACTCCGCCGTGTCGTCGTCAATCGAGGAAGAAGTCGAAAAGCTGCGGTGGGCGACGCTCTGGGGCGCTGACACGGTAATGGATCTCTCGACCGGCAAGAACATTCACGAGACGCGTGAATGGATCATCCGGAACGCGGCCGTACCGATCGGCACCGTGCCGATCTACCAGGCGCTCGAGAAGGTCGGCGGTCGACCGGAAGATCTCACGTGGGAGGTCTACCGCGACACGCTGATCGAGCAGTGCGAGCAGGGCGTCGATTATTTCACGGTGCATGCCGGTGTGCTGCTGCGCTACATCCCGATGACCGCGCGCCGCGTGACGGGCATCGTCTCGCGAGGCGGATCGATTCTGGCCAAGTGGTGCCTGGCACATCACCAGGAAAATTTCACGTACACGCACTTCCGCGAGATCTGCGAGATCATGCGTGCGTACGACGTGTCGTTCTCGCTCGGTGACGGCTTGCGTCCCGGGTCGATTGCCGACGCGAACGATGAGCCGCAGTTCGCCGAGCTGAAGACGCAGGGCGAACTGACGAAAATTGCCTGGGAGTTCGACGTCCAGGTGATGAACGAAGGTCCAGGTCATGTCCCCATGGATCTCATCAAGGAGAACATGGAGAAGCAGCTCGAATGGTGCGAGGAAGCGCCGTTCTACACGCTCGGCCCGCTCACCACCGACATCGCGCCCGGGTACGACCACATCACGTCCGCGATTGGCGCGGCGATGATTGGCTGGTATGGCACTGCGATGCTCTGCTACGTTACTCCGAAGGAACATCTGGGCCTGCCGAATCGAGACGACGTCAAGGCGGGCGTGATCGCGTACAAGATCGCGGCGCACGCCGCTGATCTGGCCAAGGGTCACCCCCGCGCCCGCGAGTGGGACGATGCGCTCTCGAAAGCGCGGTTCGAGTTCCGCTGGGAAGATCAGTTCAATCTGGCGCTCGATCCGGTCACGGCGCGCGCCTATCACGACGCGACGCTGCCCGCCGAAGGGGCCAAGCTCGCGCACTTCTGTTCGATGTGCGGCCCCAAGTTCTGCAGCATGGAGCTCACGCAGCAGGTGCGCGACTACGCAAAGGCGAAGGGCCTGAACGAGGACGAGGCGGCCACCGCCGGGATGGAAGAGAAGTCTGTGGAATTCCGGCGAGGCCGCGAGCTGTACGTGACCGTCAAGGACTGATCAATCGGGTTATCGCGTAATCTGGTAATTGGATTGCGCGATTGCCGATTGCGAACGGAACCATCAGAGTACGCGGCGAACGCCGCACCTTCTGCCACCCTGGTGCTGTCACCCGAGTTTTTCTTCGGGAATCTTCGCGGCACGGAACATGCTCGGACGGAATGCGGCATGTCTCTCACGCGGGAAGATCTTTACGCGGGACTTCATCGCTTCGCGACCAAGCATGATCTCGAACGGCTTGGGACGAAGCAGGACCTCGGCGACCTTCGGGAGGAGACGACGCAAGGCTTCGTCGAGATGCGGCGGCACGTGGAGACTGTCGCTGACGATCTCGCGGCGACGATCCGGGTCATGCTGGAAGCCCTGGCCGCGCGGATTGAGTCGATAGAGCGGCACAGGGCTCAGGACTAGGCCAGGCGCCGCATCCTCTGCCTGCGGAGACTATTTTTCGGTCGCCGGGACGATTTGAATCACCGACCTGAATCGCGCGGGCTGCGCGCCGCGCTTCGGATTGGGGTACCCCTCGGATACCGCACTCTGGAAATCCTTGATCGTGACGCCCGGCGGAAACGCCATCGTCTCCTCGCGATACCTCCCGACTTCGAACTCATGAGTCGCCGGTGCTTCGAAGATCAGCTCCCCCTTCTGCTTGAGCGCGTTCCGGTAGAAGGTGACGAGGTCGGTGAACGTGGCGGCCGAGCCGAAGAGGTAGTAGCGCTGCCCACGCCCGGCATCGTACGAGGCGAGGAACTGGGCCCCCGGATAGATCGGGACGCCGAGCGCCGCTTCGTTCGGCGGCAGCTCAGACGCGACGGGCGCCGGCGTGGCGGGAACCGCGGGTGGCGGTTGAGCTGGCTGAGCGGGAGCCGCCGGCGGCGTTCCGGGCACGGGGAATGGCCTCGGCACCGGCGCCTGTTGCGCGAGCACCAGAGCCCCGGTGAGAAATGAGCCGAGCACATACCCCAGCATCATGCCTTTCGATTATACGACGCGGGAACCACCTGGTCCGACTGTGCGTCAGTAGAATAGGCCCATGACCAACACGGTGAAGACAGTCCTGCTTCTCGGCGCGATGAGCGGCTTGTTCCTGTTTCTCGGCGACGCCCTGGGCGGCGCCCAGGGACTGATGATCGGCTTTCTGTTTGCGGTCGTGACGAACTTCGCGTCGTACTGGTTTTCGGACAAGATCGTCCTGCGTCTGTACAACGCGCAGGAGGTGGGGCCCGATCACCGGCTGTTTCAGATCGTCGGCCGACTGGCGGAGCGCGCCGGCCTTCCCATGCCGCGTGTCTACATCATTCCCCAGCCCTCGCCGAACGCCTTCGCGACGGGGCGCAATCCAAGCCATGCTGCGGTGGCCGCTACCGAAGGCATCCTGAGCATGCTCAACGATGAAGAGCTCGAGGGCGTGCTCGGCCACGAGCTGGCGCACGTCAAGCATCGCGACATCCTGATCAGTTCGGTAGCGGCTACGCTCGCGGCCGCGATCATGATGGCCTCTCGCTTCGCCCTCTTCTGGGGCGTGGGCGGCGACCGGCGCGGTCACGATCGCGAAGGCTCGAACCCGATCGTCATGATCGCCACGTTGATCCTGACACCCATCGCGGCGATGCTGATTCAGATGGCGATTTCGCGCTCGCGCGAGTACGACGCCGACGCGGGCGGCGCGGCCATCGCCGGCAGCCCCCTGGGACTGGTCAGCGCGCTCCGCAAGCTCGAAACGGCGTCGCACGCAGTGCCGCTCGACGCCAACCCGGCCACGGCCCACATGTTCATCATCAAGCCGTTCTC
>Ga0068858_100000708_pt1 | contig 34791 bp, 28 predicted proteins | sample KBSSwiS12_FD_66589 | JGI IMG/M metagenome (GOLD analysis project Ga0068858, IMG submission 66589) | Switchgrass rhizosphere microbial communities from Kellogg Biological Station, Michigan, USA - KBS Switchgrass S1-2 | ecosystem: Host-associated > Plants > Roots > Rhizosphere > Soil ... | reverse complement strand
GGGAAAGAGGCTGGGCTGTGGCAATACTGGAACGCTGACGGAAGCGTAGACGCTAGCAGATAGCTGCGGGTCGGCTTACCACCAGCTATCACCGTTCCGCGGTCTTCAGGCCACGCTTACCGCGCGGCGCGAACATGCCTATCGCTGGTCCGCGGCACTGCGCTCATCGTTCGACCCGCGCAATACGCGCAAGCTGCGCCGCCAGCGCGATGCGGAACTGGCCGAACGGCTGCTTGCCGAGGAAGCGTCCAACATTCAGGCGGCGTGAGGGCTAGAGGTGATGGGAGTGTGCCTGTCGAACTCGGCAGCATGTCGAAAACCTTACCTGTGCTGGCGCCTGAATAGGTTCTTCTGTCCAACTGCATAACACGCGCCATGACGCCGCAGATGAGTTCGGCCTGAAATTCGCGTTTGTCGCCAATTGAGTTCGTCTTCGCGCGCAATTGGCGACTGAGTTCGTCTCCCGGCGCAATTGGCGGATTGACCCAAAGCCTTGATCTCCCTCCGCGTCGCTGCCCCGTGCCCGTGCGCCTAGTCAATAATGTCCCACGCAAATTTTCTTTGCCTGATCCGCGAAGTTTCCCGGCGTGGCAGTGTAGTCCACCATCGTACCCAGTGCGTTGAAAACCCCGTTTGCCGTGATCCGGCTGTTCTGGTCCGCCGGTCTCCACGCATAGCCGGAAGCGAGGCAAATGACGCTGTGGTCTATACTGACCCCAGAATTCTCGGCGGCGTAGATGGGATATTGATGCTTATAGTCTGCGTCTCGAATGAGAATATAGGACAGTGTCGCACGACTTAAACCTTGGAGCAAAATTGGGTTGACCGTATTTTCGATGGTCACATGAGACATAGTCAGCGATCCGGCAGGTACGAAGATCCCAGTGCCTCCAGCATTGCTGACGTTGCTCTCAGTGAGCGAGACCGTCCCTCCATAAATGGCGAGTGCTTGACTGTAGCCCGAATCGATCGAGACATCCTTGAATTCCGCCGTACCTGCTCTGGAAACGAAGACGGTAGCATCAGAATCGGCTTTGGACCCGCCTTTCTCGCCGTTCCACTGGAAGCGAATATGTGTCGCCTTTACGCTGCCGCCGTACACGTAAAGCGCATTTGCGTGCGCGACTTGGGCTTGGAAGTTTAGCGATTCGAGCGAAATCGTTCCGCCACCGACCGTAAAGGCCGGTTGGGACGAGATCGAACGGATTAGTGGCCGTGTTCCTACCGAATCGGGAATGCCTCGCAATACGACCGACTTGTAGATCCCTATGCCTCCCTCATAGGTGCCCGGCCGGATCTCGATCACGCCGCCGGCTTCTACTAATTCGATTGCGGCCGAGAGGGTGGTCACATCGCCAGATCCTGACGAATCCAGTATCACTCTGGCCTTCAATCGATTAGCCGGTTGAGTTACTCTTCTGCCCTGACGTGGGCGCTGGTTTTCCGCTCTCGGGGGAGCAGTGGGCGGTTTCGGACGCTGCACCGGCGCGCAGCCAAGGCGCTTTGAGGTTTTTGCATAATAGCTCGAATACCGATTGCGCTCGCCCCACTTGCTGCGGAAGGCCGCGAAGAGGGGGCAGGTGCGCACGCGCGCCCAATCATCGTCGATGGAGGAAGTAACTGCCGCTGGAGCGAAACTCAACGCCAAGGATATCAGGATCATACCGCTCAATTGCTCCCTTCGCAGGAGAGGTAAGTTTCAGACTCGGGCTGACCGGAACCGAGAAAGGTGATGGTGAGCGCGGTCTTCGTCACCTCGACGCGCCGCGAGGTGCCGCTCAATCCTGGTACGTCGATCTCTCCGCCTTCGCCGTGGACGGAGGCGATCTTCACGGTCAATCGGCCAGGTGTTTTCGATCGATCAGCATCCCAACTGGTGGCCCAGACAAGTCCCGTCGGTCGGACGATGACGAGACCCTGCCCGTCCGAGCGCAGATGGAGGCGCAATGGACTGTCGCAGCTCCCGCCCTGCTCCCGGAAGGGACGGAAATACAATGATGGACTAGACTCGATGGCCTGCGCGGCCGCCGGCCCCCAGAAGCGCGACAATGATTGCGTCAGTAGATCTGGATCATCCCGGTAGTCGACGCCCGCCGCAGTCGCGATCGGAATCGGCCGCTTATAGGGGGTGGACGGGACCCTTCTGACGGTAGGCTCTGGGGCTGGTCTGTCTGGAGCCGTCACCGACTTCGCAGCTAGAGGCTCACTTGCCAGGTCGCTCCGCGAAAGCCTCCACAGCGCGTATGCGGAGGCCAACGCAAGAGTGATTATCGCGGCAAGCATTAGGAATAATCGGAAACGGAGGGTGCGCCACCGCTTCTCGCTCTCCAGCGCGCGGTTTTCGAGTGAGTGTCGACGTTTCTCCCGCCAATCCGATCGAGCCTGACTTCCGTCCACCTGGGAAATGCGCGATGCCTCGGCCGAAGAGACGGCCTCTCTCGTCGTTGGAGGAACGACCAGTTTCGGTTCCAGAGCCGGCAACGCCATCATCGCCACCCACGCTGCGATATCCGCCGGACGGTCCTGAATGCGCGGGGAGAGACCCACCATGATCGCCTCGACGAGCTGATCAACGCCGGGCTCCCTATGCCCCAGCCTCGCAAGTAAACGGTCGGCGTGCGCTATACGCGATAGCTCTGGCGCCTTTACCCGCTCGCGGAAATCGTCTGGCGAGGCGCCGGTGCAACAAAAGAAGAGCGTCGCGGCCGCGCCATAGATATCTGTCCATGGGCCCAGGGGGCTACGGCCCGATGCGTCCCAGAGTTCGGGCGCCGAATAGCCCGGGCGCCCGAGCATGAGATTGGTGGTGGCGCCCGGCGTCATCGCTCGGCGCATATCGACGCCGAATCCGCGAAGAGAAGCCCTTAGTCGCCCGTCGAGTATCGCCATCTCGGGGTGAACGTCGAGATGCAGCAATCCTTCACCGTGGAGCGATGCCAATGCCGATGTCAGGCCCCGCGCAAGTGAGTGGGCGGGACCGATGCCCAGAAAGCCGACATTTGCTGTCTCCGAAGACAGCGGAGTCGTCATCCACAGCAGGCCATCCTCCGACCGCGCCGTGTTCAGGATCGGAACTAGATGCGAGCTGAGAGAGCGGCTCGCCTGCAATTTCAAGATTGCGGCTTCAGCCTGATTGGAAAGCATCCGATAGCTAACGGTGGTTCCTGCCGCAGCGATCTCGGCTACGCCGCGGGCACCTTCAAAGATCGCGGCCGGGGCGAATAGCCAGGCAAGCAACCGGTGAGAAGGACCTTCCGCCTCATAGAAGATCCATTGTAGAGGCGCGCCCGCTTGTGGGCCAAGCTTACATCCAAGAGACGACGGCACCCTGAGCGATGTCGATGCGCCGGTTGGGATGGCGTTGCTCATCGTGCTTCGTGCGGTTCGAAATAGATTTGATCGCCATCGAGCCGCAGATAGGGTTTCACATTGCCGCTGAGATGATAGGCGGAGACCACATCGTCCGCGGTCGAGACGTGCGTGTCGGTCTGCATCTGCTCGACAGCATCGTAAGAGCGATCCGGCCGGGATTGAATCCGGTCATAAGGGATCAGCGCGGTTGCAATCAGTACGGCGCCCGCACCGGCGGCACCAGCGACTGCAAACCATGGGCGCCGCGCCAGGGAGGGCGCTTCGCCCCCAGTGAGAGGTACTGCCCGGCCGATCTCCTTGAAAGCCATTTCGCTTGCCCTCTCGAAGTCAGAATGACTGGTTGGCGGGGCAAGGCTGCGTCATCCAACGCAGATAGTCCCGCCCTTGGGGTGCCGCGAGCATTTCCTCGGCCATAGCCAGTGCGCTGCTTGCATCACGCTGCAGGTTGATCGTCAGAATTTTGAGAGCGCAGATATCCGCGGGTTTCTGCGGCGCCAGCCCGCTGCGCGTCCGGGCCGCGAGCAACACCAGGATATGGCCGTCGCCAACATAGGGTGCGGACAGGGTCGAGGTGCCGGTCTTGGCGTAGAAGAAGGCGCCCGCCGGCAGCGGGTCGACCCGTCGATTGACATTGCGCCACAAGGTTTCGGCGGTGCCGGCACGAAGCACGTCGGACATGCCATGGCTGATCTTGGTCCAGGTCCGCAGCGAGATCGCCACTGAATTCCGGAGCGCCGGAACTGTGACCGGGTGCAAGTTCGGTGCGACGGCACGGCCAGAAATCACGCGTGCATAGGCCTGCGACAGGTTGGCGGCGGTCCAGGAAGACCTGCCGCCGCCTATGACGTCGAGATAGAAATCGGCGAAGTCGTTTGTCATCGAACCCATTTTCAGATTCAACCAATCGCCGGCGGCCGGATGCGCGCCGATCGCGTCGTCGCCGTCTCCGCGCCACAGATAGGGAGAGCAGGTATCTGACACGCCCTGCCAGCCTAAATCGCGCTTTCCCGGCGTCAGGCCGAACGGGATGACGCAGTCGAGCGACCAGAGGTTGGCCGCCCAACTTGACTGTGATTTCCAATGCGAGCCGATTTCCCTACGCGTCGCGCGGTGCATCAGGGTCATCGCATATTCGTTGTTGGAATTCATGATGAACGTGTTGAAATCGACCGGGTCCGTGCCTTCACGGCCGCGGTGGTTGACGATTGTCTTTCGCTCGCCGTTCGGCTGGACCAACGGATAGCCGTCGATCGAATCGAAGCTGTTATGGAATGGGATGCGCATCTCGAGCAGATCGGGATATCTCTGCGTGATCGCCGCTGCGAAGGGGATTTTTGCCGAAGAACCGACCGGGAGGGGCTGGAAGTTGAAATTGGTGCTCAACCAGACGGTCCGCAGCGGATTAGCTCGATCGCTTTCCTTCAGCTGCTCCGGTGTGGTCGGATAGGTCGCCGCAGCAGCGATCTCCCCGGTAAGGCCATCCATAAGCAGCGCAGTACCTCGATAGGATTGCACGGGCGCCGCGCCTGTCTGCATATTGGCCGCGAGGCGTTTCTGCAGGTCGAGCTGCAACGCGCCGACGATCGTCGATACGATGTCGCCATTCACACCGGATACTTCGAGGCTCTGAGACACATCGGAAAGGCTTGGCTCGCGAATCCGGCGGCCGCCTGACAGTTCAGAGATCGAAGCTGGCGTCTCGACGAGTTGCACCGTGACCCGGCGCTTGCTGCTGTCTTCCAGCTGAAGATACTGGCCCGAACGGATCAGCCAGTAGCGGATATTGTCGAAATCGCTCGAGTCCTGCCCGCGCGGCTGCCCGTCGATCGAGAAGCTCGCGCCTGCGAGATCCGGCGGAATGCCGATGAGCACGGCGCGGCCGAGGCGCTGCAGTGTGATTCGTGCAGGCCCGAACAGCGAGCGATTGGCCGCGGGGCGGCCAATCGCGATGGCCATAGAACCACCTTCGTTCGCGTGGGCGGAACCAGATAGCACAGCATCGAGTGTCACGAGTACCGGCTGCTGGCCGTCTATGAAGCGAAATAGGGTACGTGCGGTGCCGACTTCTGTCAGCATGAGCGTCGCGCGGGCCGGGCTGACCGTGCCGGGTTGGCCTGCGACGTCTTCATCGCGATATCTGATGTGCCCTCGCCAGACGGCGCGCCGGTCTCCGGCCGGCAGAAGGATGTGCGCATTGCTCTTGAGCGCAATGACCTTGCCGTCGTCGAGATCCCATTGGGCAGGTTGGCGCATATCCTGGGCCAGATAGGTTGACACGCGCACGAACTCGTCCAGCCGCCGGAGACAATCGCGGGCAGAATCAGAAGTGTAGTAGGGGGACCATGCCGATCGCTCCCATCGAGTCCGGCAATCGCCGATCAGTCTCGGATTCTGTTGGAGAGGCTTGGTAACAAGAACGATCTGCGTAAGCGCAGGTCGGGAGGGGCGCGGGATTTCCCGGACCGCCAGCAGGCCTGCTGCGGCGAGCTGGTCGACCGCTGCCTTGTAACCGATACCGGCGGGCAGCTTGCGGGCGCCGCTGTCGCTCTTGTCCCAGCGCGGTGGCGCGCAGATCAATGCGACGGGCAGTATGCACGCAAAGACCGCGAGCGCGAGCACCGGCCAGCGCGGTGGGGACCGTTTCAGAGCGGGTACGGCGGGCTGATCGTTGCGCGGGGTCATTGCCATGTCAGCGTGCCTCGCCGCCAGGTCGCGCGAGCGCGAATGACAGGCACATCATTAACACTAGCAGCAGTCCCTCAGGCAAGTCGCCGCCCGAGCTGACCGCGAGCAGATAGACGTTGCGGCCGGTGAACGGTACCCAGTTGAGATTGGCGAGGATCATGTAGAGCGCAGCCCAGACGAAAGTGCAGCGCGCGAGCAGCGACACCAGCGAGGGCCATTCGGGAGCGCCCTGTAGTTCGCCCGCCTCCCCGCGGTGTAGGGAGCACGCGGCGGCAAGGATGACGATGAGCAACCCCAGTGTTCCGAGCCTCCCCAGCGGCCAAATGAGATGCACCGCCGGAAGATTCTCGAAATATTGATTGTCGAGCAGGGGCGGGCGCACGTTCGACGGAGCGAGATAGCCGCGCCCGAACAGATCGGAGGTGAGCGGTCCGAGGCTCGAGGTCAGGTCAAGCGATTCGAAGGCGAACTTGGTGCCAAGCTGCTCTGCGCGATTTGGGGCGAAGAACGCGAGCATTCGGACTTGGTTGCGGTCCCATCGCGTCGCCTCGGCAATGAACGGGCCAAGCCGACGGGCTTCTGTTTCGCCAACCTCAATCTTGCCGACCTGATCGGACTGCACTGGAACCGGCGATGGGATAGGGCCCTCGACGAACAGCAAGACACCGAAGCCGGCAATGATGAGCGCGGGTATCGCGACTGGGATCATCCACCAAATCCGGTTCACCGGCCCCGGATGTTCCTTTGTATGGCGGAAGCCGAACCAGGCGATGACCGCGGCGAGCGGCCATGCGCAGACAAAGATCGACCCAATATCCCGAGTTGCGACCGGCACCACGACATAGGCCGCAATAAAAACTGGAACGATCCACAGCAACGCACGCCACTGCGTCATGGAACGCGCGCCATCGAGCAGCAGCGCAAAACCGAGGATCATGCCTGGGACGAAGATTAGACTGAGCGGCATGCCGAATAGCCGTTCAGTTAGCTTGGCCCCGCCACCAAGGCCGATGCCGACTAGGATCAGCCGGAATGCAATCAACGCAGCCACGATGATGAGACCGGTTGAAAAGGCCGAAGCCGGCATCCATCGGCGCGCCACAGTGCCGCTGGTGTCGCCACCCATTGGCGGCCCAATGAAACGGACGGCTATGGCCAGTGGCGAATCCTCCCCCGGCAGCAAGGTCCTTGCAATCGCAAGCGCTATCGTTGCGTAGCACAGGATTTCAGCGATGCCGGTCCAGTCGATCGCCCGCAGCGAGACAAGCAACGCTGCGAAGCCGGCGGCCACCAGCACCGCGATTCCGATCATCAGCGGCGCAAGCGTGCGTCCCCTGCCGGGGCGCAGCAGGATAACGGCCAATGCGGGAACGCACAGATAGGAGGCCATCCCGTCCCACAGCGCGCGCCATGGGATCACGCTCATATCGTTATAATAGCCCGCGACCGCGACCAGCAGCCGGAGCATCAACAGCCATTGCAACAGCGGCACGACGATCCGTTCGGGTGCCGCGTCCCGCCAGCCGCGGGCGCACAGCCAATGCAACGCCAGGGTGCACAGCATCGTGAAGATGCAGCAGTACCAAGGCAGGAACACTTTCTGCGACACCAACCGGAGCCGCGCGTCATCATGAGCGAGACTGCTCGGCCAGGAGAAGTTGGTCTGCGTCTGCGCGCATAACAAGGAGCTGCTGGTGATCGGGCCTAGCCAGCGGGGATCTATCACCGGATCGCGCCCGCCCGCGCCGAGGCCGTTGAACACCAGATTCTCGGGGTCGCGGAAGCCGGGTGTAGGCGCATCGCCGCTCGCCATGGGCGAGAGGCGGAGCTGGGGCAGCTCGCAGGTGCCGGCGTCCGCAACCATCGGGCTGATCAGATCGAGTTCGACCGCCGGATGAATCCCGCCCCGAAGAGCGACCGTGAAACCGCGTCGCTCTGCCCATCGGCCATCCGAATCGATCCGCTCGATGATAATCCTGCGCGGCACACCCAGCGCGAGTCCGACGGTCTGCCCGTCGCCGGGAAGTATCCGCTTTCCGTCGAGCACGACACCCATACCCGGCATTTCCGCCTCGGGAGACGCCTCGAAGCTCTGAAGACGCAATTGCGCCTCTATCGGCCCATCCGTTGGTAGCCGTGCCTCGACCGTCACAAAGCGCCGTGCATCGGGCGGCATCGAGATGCGCGACAGGCTCTGATCGACATAGGGAGCCACAACCAGATCAGCGATTTCGGGTCGGTCGCCTACGATCAGATAGGGCTGGAAAGCAGCCTCGGCTTTCGCCTTGAGAACTTTCCAAGGCGAATTTGCGACCACCGATTGGGGCACGCGCAACTGGTTGACGCGCACCGTGAGTCGATCGCCATTATTGCTGATCATCGCGCCAACGAATGCCGTCCAAGGCAGTAGGACGATCACGAACGTTCGCAGCAGGCGCAAGCCTTCCGTGCGTCCGCGCGCAGGTCGGTCTTGCCACAACAGCCACGAAAACGCGACGCTCAAGCTGAGGAAGATGAACGTTTCGGCCATGATGAACTAGAACACCTTGCTGGCGTAGAGCCAGTCGTAGGCGCGGCGCACCAGCATAAGCATGGCCCAAGCGCCGAGGACGAAGATCAACAAGACCCACGGCAGGATAGCCAGCATCCAGCCGAAAACGCCGCCAGCATCGGAATAGACCACTGGAGATCGGATCGCGAAGCGCGCGAGCCAGCTGCATTCGCCATAGCCATCGAGCACCAGCTTTCGCAGCACCCGGCGCTGATCGCGCCAACCGCGCAGCTCACAGACATAGGCATCGATCCAGGCGCGCTGTGTGACGTCCGAGGTGTCGGCGTCGGCCCAGCTGACCGGTTCGTCTGACTGCAATATGCGGTTGGCGCCTTCGACGATCTGCTTGCGGACCGTCGCCGCATATTCGGGAGATACTTCTCGCGCAGCGACGATTGCGGGGAGTGGTGGCTGACCATTTAGCGCCGCTTCCAGCGCGCTGTTCTTTTCCTCGTCAAACGAGATCGCGGAGAATGAACCTGCAGCGATGAGTGCCCAGACTAACAGCGAAAGCGCCAGCGCGGCAAAGCCGGCAGGCACCTTCCACGTACGATCGAGGAGGAAGAAGCTGAGCACGCGTTTCATGCAACGTGCCTTTTCTGGCTGCGCGGGAGCTTTCTGCGCGAGCGATAGCCGGCGAGATAGCGCCGCGCCCGTGCGGCAAGGATGAAATGTGAAAGACGCAGCCGCAGCAGCAGCCTACGTCCGCCGAGTTGCTGCGCCTCGGCAATCCATTCGAGGATTTCGACCACGCCGCGTTGCGGATGGCGCTTGTAATGTTCGCGCGTGAGATAGGTCGAGCTCTCATGACCATAAAATGCCGTGACGTAATCGAACTTGCCGAGCGGAAAGGACGAGACAAGCTGACTGTGGAGCGCCGGGCGCACGCGGCGGACGAGTTCCCATGGATCGCGCAGATGCGCGCGATTCGCCTCGTCCTTCAGCTTCGCGCGCTCGGCAAGCGGACCCAACACGCGGCTTTCGATCGATTTGCGGATTTCGAGATTGCGGCTGTGAAAGGTGGGATCGTCATCGTCGAACAGCAGCGAGAGCACGCGATCCGACTTGGTCAGCGCGAAGAAGGTCGGGCAGTTCAGCCCGTCCTGACCGCCGATCGGTCGGCGGTCCGACGCTTCGCCAAGATGGTCGATCACGTCGGCAACATCGATCTTCGCGAATGTTGCCTGATCCGCCGGTTCTATTCGGGCATGGCGAAGATAGGAGAGCATTCCCACCGCGCGGAACAGACCGGCGGTAAATTGCTCGAGCCGGCTGTTGAGGATCCGCAAATCTTTTGCCCAGGCGAGCATCTTCGCAGGAATCCTTGGCGCAGCTTTCGCAGCCCTTTTCGTGCCGTCGGTTTCGGGCTTTTCAGCGGTCCTTTTCGGTTTCGGCAAGGCCGGCGCGAGCAGATCGGCGTTGGAGGACGGCAGCACGTCACCGAGGAACAGGATGTCCGAGGGCAAGGCGACGATCATCGCACCGGCATAGTCCATCGCCGCCAGCAACATCCGGAGATCACCAAACCTGCCCTGCATCAGGTCCTCCGCGGCCTCGCCGGGGATGTCGATCAGTACGAAGGTATCGGGAGAAGCGAAGACGCGGTGGAATTCAATTTTCGACGATCCCGGCAGTTCCATCTTGATGCCATCAGGGATGGGTTGGAACGGCGGGTCGCAATTGATCACCGGGCCATTGCCGGAGAAAAGCTCGTGCTTGATCCGGTGAAGCAGCCAAGTCTTGCCCGCAGTGCGGAAGCCTAAAAATAGGATCGCGAACAGCTTCTTCTGCTTGACCCGGTCGAGCTCGGCGAAAAATGCCGCTTCCTCGGCACTGTTTTGGACGACCTTGGCCGCGCCGTCATCATCCGCCGTTTCCGTCGCGCGCGACTTGACGATGGTTTCGGCTTCAACGGTATTCGTCCCCGCGCGGTCGGCTCCAGCAGCGTCGGCGCTTTGCGGCGGGCGCTGCCCGCGAGTCTGGAGCGGCAGGACTATCTCGGGCTCCTGCGCCTTCGGTACGGAAACGAGCTCGGATTCGTCATTTGCGGCCGGCGCGGCATCCATCGATGGCGAGAGATTTCCGGCCACAGCGTCGCCCGGCGTCGCCACCGCGTCGGGCGAACCGGTCACAGCTTCGACCGGCAAGTCACTGGCGCAAAGCGCGCAGCTGCCAGTATCGGAATCGAGCGATTCCAATGGATGATGCTCGCATTTCTTCGGTTCGGGCATCACCGGCTCCCGGCCAGGATGCGCGCATGAAGTGCGTATCGCAATACCACGCCAATTTCCCCCCCGACTTCAAGGTCGTAGCTTTCCGGCCTCAGCACCAGCATGACGAGACGCCACCCGAGATCGGCCGATTTCGCGAGCATCTTTGGTAATATTTCTGGCGAAGTCAAAACAATCAAATCTGTCTTAGTTTCTTCTGGCCAGTAATCGATGACCTCGTTCGCCATGTTCACATGGTCTGATTTCTTGCTGCCTGCCTCGGCCATGGCCTTCAACACATAGGTTAGACCTTGGCGGACACCCGAACGCACCATCAGCTCAGGCTTGCGCGCAATCCTAACCGCAGCTCCAAGCAAGGCGGTAAGATCCTTTGGCTTCATCTCAGCATAGGCATCCCAGGCGGAGTGCAGGAGCGGACCGACTACTTCCGCCGGTGTGTTCGGAGCCAGGAGCAGACGCCGGAGCGCTTCCTTTGTCATGTCGTGCGTGCCCAGCGCTTCGCCATAGGCTTGCGCGACATCCCGCGCTGCTTCGGCGAATACCGGCTCATCCACGAACGCCTGGATCAGCAGATCAACCATCGCCTCCGCACCGAGCACGCCCGTCGCGATGCGGAGCGCTTCCTCGGCAGTTTCGCGAGGCGACAGTGTGGCATAGCCAAGCTCCCATTTGAGCGCCGGCTCGAGCGCAGTGAAGGCCGGCATGGCAGCATAGCGTTTTCCGAACGCCTGCCATGTCGCGAGGCTGCCGGGCGGCTCAACCAAGCTGCCCCTGTCGCCGCTTCTCGCGAGGAAATAGGTCTGGAAGCCGGGAAGGTCGTCTTCGAATGGCGCACTTGCTACGATCAACTGCGACTCGCCGAGCGGATTAAGCGCGCCGCGCGACTCCAGTTGGGTGGAGGTAACCCAGCCCCTGATCCGGGCGCGCTGCTCGGGCGGGTCGATGGAAGCGAGCGCGTCAACCAGCACTTCCTCACGGGATTCGGCGGGATCGGAGACGATCAACCGATTCCTCCAGGCAAGTCCCAGGCCGGCCCAGTCGCGTCGCGGCGGCCGAGGTGCGTATGGCGCGGCCTGAACGGGCGCATCGGCGAAGCGGGTCGATCCGTCGGGGCGGCCAAGAAGGGGCAGCAGTAATTCGGTGCGATGATGGATTGCTTGGAGATCGGCGGCGCTCAGCAGAATCCCATGGAGATAGGCCGCCTCGCCCAGCGCCTCACGTCCGATATAGCGCGCGCGGAACAAGACGGCAGCGGCACCGGGCACGGGCAGGCAACCGACAAGCTCCTGCTCCTTCACACGCGACCATTCCATCAGGATCATCGCCAAGTCTCGAGCGCCGGTGAAGGAAAGTGTGTCGGGCGCAAGCAGGCGATATCCCCGCCCCTGCGATTCGGGGCCGATCACGAATCTAGGAAAGGATAGGGGCCCGCGGATATCGGGCGCCCGCCCCGTGTTCATTCGCCGCTCGCCTTACATTGCGGCGGCGTGGTCGTGAGGTCGCTTAGCTGTTTAACGCGAACACAAAGGGCGTTCTGGTCGCGGCCCCGCATGCTTTCCCGACAATTGTCCTTATAGGGCTGTGACTCGATCAGCAGGTGAAGCTGGTCCTGGATCTTTCTGCCCTTATCGCACTGGGCTTGCTGAATCCTCTCCTGATCGGTGGACTGGGCGGCTATTGTTTGCTTGGTACCGGCCTGCATTGCGCGCAAATCGCTTCCCTGTTGCAGATACAGATAGCCAAGAGTCACAAGTCCAAGCAGCAAAATGCTAGACGTGATGCGCAGGATCGTCATCTCCAGCCCCGATCCGCTGAACAAGCCTTTTCGAGCGCCGCTGTCGCTCGGCTGCTCCCCCTGCTGCTCCTTGTTGCGGAACGCCCGCGCGCTCCATTCTGGCGATTCCTCGGCGTGTTCCTGTTCCGCTCTCGCTTCGGTCGCCTCGTCATTGTCGTCGCTAAACCAGTTCTCCTCCTGGCCGCTTTGACGCAGCAGTGCGACTACCCGGCGGGCAATCGCGTCACTGTCCACCGCCATGGCGCTGTGAATCGAGTCATTGATTTGCGTGGTAAGAAGTGTCGTTACCTGCTCAGATAATTGGAATTTTTCGTCCGCCGCGACTCGCAATGCCAGTTCATCAATGACGAACTGCATCAATTCTTTGCTGAGTTGAGCCAGCGCAGCTTCCTGGGTTGCATCCACCATCTGTTCTGATCCCCAGCTAGACGGATCTACTAGGTTGCTATTTTTCGAAAAATGCAACTAGCCGCGAATCCGCCCCCATCCGCCCATATCAGTATCTGTCATGGCTCGATCGTCAAGCTGCGTCCTTCTCAAAAGAAGGTATGAGTTTTTCCCATGTCGACAGCTTTTCAGCGATGTTGAGCCGGAAGCTTATGACCTGAAGTATCGTTTAACTTCAACAAATAAGTTCGAACTCCCCATGGCGTGGTCCACACCCATTTAATTTCACCCATTCTCGAAGCGCTTCGAATGGCTGATACATAGGAAATACGGGCTCTTTTCCATCTACGACCAAGTTCGAACTCACCGTTTGGAGGATCTCGCGTTTTTCATTCACATTTCCGATTTCGTAGCTTTGTAGAGCCACCAAACCGAGTTCGAACCTTTCCGCCATTGTTTTCCAAAATGTCGAATCTGACCCGAATCGCTGGCGGTCTTGTAACGCGGCGCGTTGCGCAATGAGACCTGACCGCCGCTCATCGTATGTTGTCTTGTCTATCAGTCCTTCGATCATCGCATCGGTAAGGCGGTCGAGCCTTCCTTGTAGGAGGGCCAGGTCACGTTCGATATGGATTACACGATAGCCCGCCGTAGCCGCCTCGCGCTCGATCTCTCCCTGCAGCATGTCCCTCAAGTCCCCCACATCCCCTTCGGAGAGCTGAAGAAGGCCCAGATCGCGTCGTACTACGGCATCCGATGCTGCTATCAAAGATGAGCGTGCATCGCACCTGAATGGATGTCCGCTCTTGAGAAGCGCATTGCCGATGTCGAACGTCTGGATGTGGGTCTTTCCGGATCCAGCAGTTAGCTGAACAGACGTCGGCTAACGGTGTACAGTCGCCCAAAGGCTGCCGACGCCGAAAGCGGCCAGAAGCGGCGCTAGGCGGTCAGCCGCTCTCGGCAGATTTTTTCAATGAGCGTCGCGAGGGCTTCTACATGCTCGACGAGCCAACGGAGCTCCTCCGCTGTGATCTTGTAATGTGGCGAATAACGCGCATCGACATAGGCACGACGCAGCAGTTCGAAGCAGCGCTGGGCGAAACGGGTGTCGCGTGGCCAGGCTTCTATCAGCCGCGCTGCCATTTGGCTGATGCTCGGCTGCAAATCACGATCTCCTGCGCTTCCGGTGCTCACGTGCCTTTAAGCACGCTGCGCGCCGGTTCTCGGATTTCGCGATATTGTCCGCTTGCGCGTTCGTCTGCGACTCCGCTCGAGCCTGAGCCAAGTGGGGGAAGCACCGCCCCGCGCCTGCGGGCGCGGCCGCGCTCTACTGCGCGCGGGTGCGCGCAGCCGAGCCCCGCTGCGCGGGTCTCGGCCGGATGTGACGATCGCTGGCGCGGGGCCGGGCAGGGCCCGGCCCCGGAGTTGGGCTGCCTTACGCCCCAACTGTCGCCCGTTAGTCGCGCGAGCCGGGTTTCCAGAAGCTGTCATCCGTTCACGCAGCAGCGAGGCCGCTGATGGGTGGAAACCGGACTGTCCGCTTACGGGCGGCGATCGTTGTCACCAGTCGTTCGTTCAGACGGTAGCGCAGGCGCCCAACCGACCGCTCTCTGGTGAAAACCGACCGCTCTCTGGTGAAAACCGACCGCGCTCTGGTGAAGAACAGACTGACCGCTTTTGGGGGCGCCGTCAGTCTAACGCGAACCGCTCTATCGACGATGCAAGCCGGGCTTTGAAGGCAGGGGGCTAGACTGCGATGATCTGCCACTCTGTAAGGGCGGTAGAGCGTCGTTCCTTGCAGGTCTGGCGGTCTACGAGATGGCGCTCAAGGCTGAAGTGGTTGTGTAGATTATCGTGGACTGAGGCGAACTTTTGTAGAGAGTTCATCCGCCTAAACCGGTTCATCGTCCGCTCTCGTCGTTGAAAGGGTAAGTGGCTGTTTACATCCGGTTGTTAGCCACGCTGCCGGTCTCCTGCTTCTCGCGACAACCAAGCTCGGTCATGGTGGCGCCGTAGCTGCGCAGGCCATCAGTAAAGATCTTATCTGGCGGGCCGTGGCGCTTCAGTGCCTTCTTTATGAAGGCGAGGGCGGCCCCCTTGTCGCGAGTTTTTGCTGACGTAACTTTCCAGCACCTCACCCTCGTGATCAACGGCTCGCCACAGATAGACCATCTCACCGTTAGCTTCACCTACATCTCATCCAGGTGCCAGCGCCGATGGCGAAACCCGCGCAAGCGGTTCACCCGCTGGCGTCGGATCTCACCGGCGAAAATCGGCCCGAACCTGTTCCAGAACATGCGGATGGATTCATGGCAGATGTCGATGCCGCGCTCGAACAGCAGGTCCTCCACATTCCGCAACGACAGCGGGAAGCGCATATACATGAGCACCGCCAGCCGGATCACCTCCGGCGAGGAGTTGAAGTAGCGGAACGGACTAGCTGACTTGCGCGGGCGGGGCATCCCAGCCGTGTAGTTTTTTCCGCTTACCAGCCGGTGCATTAGCCCTGACAACGCCCTCGACCCCTGTCGTGCGCCTGGTCGCTCAGACTTACCGCGAGTCGCCGGCCATCTGTGCTCCGGCGATCCTCAACCTCGCTTCTCAGAACGCTCGCGGGCGGTTGGGTCCGAGTATTTCCAATGCCGGCCAGTCGTTGGGTGACGGCCACCGCTTGGGTTGCTAGGACGTTCCTTGCAGGGGGGAAGATGGCCGACGATCAGGGTGTTATGTTCGATGGCCGGTTTTTGGATCGGCATGCAGGATCGATCATTGCCGATCCCGCTGTTGCCGTCGTTGAGCTTGTGGCGAATTGTTGGGACGCTTGGGCAACCCGCGTTGATATCGTCTGGCCCGATCGAGGCGACGGTGCCTGTTTCTCGATCACCGACAATGGCAAGGGAATGACCGAGCCGCAGTTCCGCAAACGCTGGGGCACGATCGACTATAATAAGACCCGCGAGGAAGGGAAGGAGTCGGCGCCGCCGCCCGAACTTGCCGATGCGGCTGCGCGCGCTCCCTATGGGCGCAACGGCAAAGGCCGCCATGCGGCATTTCGGTTCGGTGAAGCCTATCGGGTCCGGACCTGGCGCGAAGGCGTTGCCGTCAGCTTTGACGTGCGGCGCGGCGCCACCCAGCCCTTTGTGATCCAACTCGCTGAAACCGAAACCAATGTCACGGGGCACGGCACCGAGATTCGCGCGATTGGCCCTACAGTCACCCATATGACGTCTGACGAGGCCCGCGAGGTCATCGGCACACGCTTTCTCGCCGATCCCAACTTTGCAGTGACGATTAATGGCACGCGCGTATCCTTCGACGACATTCCAGAGGGGCAGCGCCGGACCGAAGATATCGAAATTCCTGGCTTCGGCACGGCCCATCTCATCGTGATCGACACCCAGAAAGCGGATAAGACGACGCGGCAGCACGGCATCGCCTGGCGCGTCAATGCCCGGTTGGTTGGATCGCCCGGCTGGCTGGGTTTCGATTCCGAACGTCTTCTCGACGGCCGCAGCAGCGAAGCAAAGCGCTTCATCTTCATCGTGCGCGCGGACTTCCTTGTCGATGCGGTCCTGCCAGACTGGTCCGGATTTTGGCCCAATAACGATGCCTGGCATGCGACCCGCGCGGCGGTCCATGCTCGAATTCGCGATTATCTCGGCGAGGTGAGTGCAGAGCGCCGACGTGACACCAAGGACTCGGTGCGCGAAACATTCGGACCTGTCGTCGCGAAACTTCCGCCGGTGAGTCGCGATCGCTGGAATGAATTTGTCGACACCGTGATCGACACTTGTCCGACGATCGGTGCCGATACGGTGGAGCAGGTCGCCGGCGTCCTCGCAAATCTCGAACTGGCCACGTCGAAATACGCGTTGATCGCTAAGCTGCATGATATGCAACCCGGCGATCTCGACGCACTCTATGCGCTCCTCGTCGATTGGACGGTGCGGACGGCTAAGCTCGCCCTCGACGAAATCGCCTCCCGCTTGAAGCTCATCGAGGAACTTGACCAAAAGCTGCGCGATGAAACCATGGACGAGGTCGGCGATCTGCAGCCCCTGTTCGATCGCAGCCTGTGGGTGTTTGGGCCGGAATTCGAGAGCCTGGAATTCACCAGTAACCGAGGCATGACTGAGGTCATTGCCAGGATGTTTGGTCGTAAGGATTTGGGCAGCCGCTTACGGCCCGATTTCGTGATGCTGCCCGATGGAAGCGTCGGCTTTTATAGCCGCGATTCCCACGATCTCGGCCATGAGGTGGATGGTGTCGCACGCCTTGTAATTGCAGAAATCAAGCGGGTCGGTGTGACCATTGGCGCCAAGGAAAAGAACCAACCGTGGCAATATGTCACGGAACTCATCAACAAAGGATATCTGACCGAGTCCGCCTCGATCACCTGCTATGTACTCGGCTCGAAGATCGAGCGCGCCGAAGCTGGCGAAGACACAAAATGGGATGGTCGGGTCAAGATTATCCCCATGACCTATTCGACATTCATTAAGCGAGCCGAGAAGCGAATGCTCGGGCTGCGTGACAAACTGAGGGACGCGCCTTTTCTGCAAGCGAGCGGGCTTGACGCTGATGCGTTCCTCGAACCGCAATTGCCCCGACAAGCCAACTTGATCTGAGTGCGGCGCCGGAAGAGTGATGAGCGCGCGGTGTGACTCCAGGACATCTGGGCCATTCAGCCCTTGAGACGATGATCCTCCGCGCTGGGCTCGACGAGTGACGGCACAGCAGGCGCGTCATATTTGACGCTCGCCAATCTTCGGACCTCCGAATGCCCCTCAGCAAACTCGAACTTTGCTGGATGGAATACACAGATATTGATCCCGTCAGACACCGAGCTTCGGAAACGCACCCCGTCAAACCCTCGACGCAGCAGCACTTCGGCCAACAACTGCGTCAACAAATAGCTCGTCTTCTCGTCCGGTGTGACCGGCATGCTCATGAGCCGATCGAAGGCTTGGATAACCGAATAGAGATCGAGCCGATCGTCATTGGCCGAGAACAGGGCGATGTCCGGATTGAAATCGGCCAATCGTAGAGGCTCGACGCTCCTGAAGCCGCCAAGCGAAATGTAGTGGCCGGGGTGCGGACGGATCTCTGCAATAGCCGTGTAGCTGTCCGACGCTAGATAGAGCATCGACACGCCTGCCCGGTTGAGCCTGCCGATCCCGGCGTTGAGCGGCGGCGGCGCCCCGATATCGCTGCCGAGCCAAGGCTGGCGTATAATCTTGTTGGTCCAGCCTCCTTCGAAATGCTGGTAAACTGCCTTGTTTCCCAACCGTGCTCGGAACCAGATTTCCTCAGCGGGCAGCCCGAGCGCGATATCGGCCAGGAACGGGTCAATCAGCGCTTCGAGGGCAGGTTCGACTTCGAAGAAATTCTCATTCAGCAGCCGATGCTGCAACTCGACGAATTGCCTGGGATCGGTCCGCGAGATCGCGAAGTTGATCATCCGGCCCCCGCCTTCATCGAAACCGGCATAGATGGCGACACCATCGGAAGTCGGGGGATAAGGTGGTTCCTGCAGCAGATAGTCGAGTTCGTCGAGATAATCGTCAGTGACGGCAGGTCTAACGACCGGGTTCTCGTCATCTGTGAAAAGATCGAGGACCGAGTCGCCGCCCCAATGGCCGTTATAGGCGAACTCGTCCCAGTAGAACCGGATGAGCGCGCGGATGAGCATTACCATCGGCTTGGAATTGTCAGGGTTTCGCACCGTAGCGTCTGGCCGTCCGCAAAATGCGCACAGTCCGGCTACGCTATCCTCTTCGATGACGCGTTTGAGACTCGGATGACGGGCGCAGTCTATGCACACACTCACCTGCACGTCGTCCTCGTCCACGTCCCCCATGATCGTTCGGCCCCTGCTATTTTTCAATCTACGGCAGGGTAGTCGATGGACACCCAATTTGCATAATGCGGCTGATGACGCAGTCAGTCAAAGGATCTTCAGCCGAACGAAAGCGGCACCATTTTGTCTCAGTGACATATCTGAACGCCTGGGCGTCTGGACCGGCGTCGAAGTTGCACGCCTATCGCAGCGACAACGCTTCGAATCCGCTTCATATCAGGCCGGACGAGATCGCCTTCGAGAATTACTATTATAGCCAGACGCGCCCTGACGGGACGCGCGACAATGACAGTTTTGAAGACCTTTTCGGCGGCGTCGAAACCCATTGGCCGACCGTGATGAAAGCCTTGGAGACGGAGACGCTCGATCGAGCGACGCTGCACTGGCTCTACGCGATGACGACGATGATGCGCACGCGTGTTCCCGCCGCCCGCAATTATAACGAGGAGATCATGACCCTTGAGACACGCACCGGTCTCAAGGTGTTTGCCGAGATAAGCAAGCTCCCCGAGAAGCTGAAACGATACGAAAACGAACTCGACACCGTCGACATCGCGATCGAGCGGCAGCGGACACTCGGCAAGATGGCCGACGATATGCGCTCTTTCGGCGACCTGACGCTGCGGCTCGGGTTCGAAATCTTCGTCAACAATACAGGCGTCGACTTCATCACATCGGATAATCCCGTTGCCTATTTCGATCCTGGCGACGCCGGCATCCGTCATCCCTACATTAACAACGAGAAGCTCGAACTCTACTTCCCACTGTCTCCGATGCTCGCGCTGCATGGCGCCAACCGGCTCCGCCGGTTCGGGCAGACGCCGCGTTTCCGGACAATCGGCGATAAGTCAAAAGTGCATTCGATCAACCGCATTACCGCACGCTTCGCGTACGGTTTGGCGTTCGCTCGCGACCGGTCGCACGACGACCTGATCGCGCGGCATAGTGCGACATCCCCGGTTTTGGACGCAAAGGTCGTCCGCAAGCCGAAGGAGATCCAATACCATATCGGATACCGGTTCGGTGCCAGGCCCGCACTCCTGAAGTTCCGCCCCGAGCAATGCGAAGGCGACCTCTACGAAGAAGATTTCAACCTGTAGCCTGCCGTGGCTACCGAGCTTGCCGGCGAACCATCACAAGATAGTCAGTCCAAGCGCTCTGCAGTTCTGCGAGCGTGAGGGGCGTAACGATCTCGATATTATTGGCGTGGCGCCGGTGGTCGAAACGCTTGAGAAGCCACTGCTCCATCCGAAAAGCGTCTCTCGCGGTATCAAATAGCTGATGGAGCTTGGTCTTGTAGCGAAGCCCACCGATAGCGGGCATCGCCGCATGATTGAACACGCGCTCCCGCTGCAACCAGTCGAATGCCCAGCCAATCTTGACCGCCGAATGCTTCGCGCCCTGGATATCCATCGCATAGGTGAACGCCGGCGCCCGTCGCATGTGCATGATGCCGGTCCGCTCGGTGGTCGGGGGCGGCGCGGCCTTGCGTCGCGCCGCATCGGCCCCTTCTACCCGCGCGCGGGCGGCAATCGCGCTGAGTAGCCCGACTTCGGTCCTCGGAAGCGTGAGGATCGAATCCGCCTCGCTAGGTTCGAGCCGGACAATTCCCTGTGCTGAGTCCATGTGGAACCGCCGCGGCGTTATGTCGGTCAACAGCGGTCGCGGATCGTCGAAACGCCACGCACGAACCAACTCCAGGCCGAAGGGCCATTTGTAATTGCCAGCGGAATCGAGGTCCTGCGGTCCCCGGATCAGGTCATAGTCGAGCGAACTGACGACATGCCGGGTGGGCTCCATTAATCCGAGGATGCGACCTTGTTCATCTTCATCGGTCTCAGCACCCTTGGTCCCCACAATCACGACCATATCGCCTGGCTCTAGCGTCGATCTGGCGTTGGTCCGCCAGCCGTTAGTGCTGAACTGCAGCGGCCCGGACGGGGTGCTGAACCCCCAAGTTTTGGTCATGAACAACGTCACGTCCGAGCGCTCCTACACGATGAACAAGGGGCTGGGTGTCGTTCGCGACGCAACAATGTGAAGCCTATCTTTCGCCCGGCTCAATGCCACATAGAGCAGGCAGCGCGCATCGGGCTTTTCAGGAAAGCTTTTCACGTCGCTCGCCAACAAAATGACGCCTCGGCACTCAAGGCCTTTGGCTTTGTGAATCGTGCTGATCGCCTTGGCTGGCGGACTCGGTCGCGAGTAGGTTCGCCGGTTCGTAATTTCGGCGAGGCCCGCTTCGAGGTCGTCGAAATTCCCCAATCGGACGGCATCCCAATATTCGCTGTGATGATCGAATGCGACGTCGCTAAAGCCGGTATCAGAATCCTTCAGCTCGGCGAGGTGACGCAGCATTGCTGCGACCCCACGATGGTCGGGACGGTTGACTATATGCTTTGCCAGTTCCTGGATCGTCGCTGATTTGCCGCGACATGTCTTTGCACACAGCTCGCGGGCTTCCTGCTCAAACCGCTTACCGAAGGCCGAAGGGCTGAATCCCTTGCCAGTAGCACCGACAAAGGCGACAGCGGCCGCAGCGATGACCGCCGGCTGGCCGTTGGCCTCTCGAACCGCGTCGACAAGGATCTCAAGCGCCTTGCGCGTATGCCCTTCCCATAAGGGAAGGCGTCGGTTGAACATGGTGCGACACGCGCGCGCGACGTGGTTGTGGCGAGCCAGGATCAACAGCGAGTCCGATCTCTTTTCGGCGGCATAGACCGATCTCGCGTCGTTCAATTGATAGCCCTGAGCATTGCGCGCGATATTCTCGGCAAAGGCGACGCTGACGCTTGCGGGCAGATCGCGGGTAAGATCAATTTTCCCACCGGCTTTCAGGGTCGCACGCGCCGATAGCGTCCAGCTGCCAAGGGCAGCGCAACCATCACCCCAACGGTGCGGCGTATCGAGATCGGCAGTGGCATTGGCCTGCCCCACCAGCGTGTCCCAATCGCAAGGGGGCGAGGCGCCAAACGCCGCATCGTCCTTATAGATATGCTGCATTGGGTCGCCGAAGATCCGCACGCATGCGCCCTGCCGAAGCAGAGCAACTACGATCGCATGCTGATCGGCGCTGGAATCCTGATGTTCGTCGCAGATGATCGTGGGGTAGCGCGTGGCGAGCGCGGCCGCGACGATCGGATAGCGAGCAACAAGCTGCGCAACTCGGGCTGCCAGGATCTTGTGGCCATGTTTGGTTCGCCGGGTCCATGTCGTGACGTCTGCGGGAAGACCGAGACCAGCATGATAGGCCCCGCCGATTTGCGCGATCAGGCTGTCAATCGTTCGAATTTCGACATGACGGCCGAGCCCGGCGGTGCGGTCGGCGAAGACACCACAAGCCGCATGCGTGTGCGTGATGATAAGCAGGCGATCACGCGTCCCTCGCGCTACATCTCGGGCATAGGCTGCGCCCTGGTGTGTCTTGCCGCATCCCGCTGGCGCTTCGATTACGACAAGGGGTGCGGCCGAGCGTAGTGCCGCCGCGACCGACGCATCGCTCATGCGCTGAGATCGGAAAGGCTTTCGAGCCCGACCGCACCCCGAACGGCATTGCAGAAAGGCAGCAAGCGCGGCTTGAAGGTCGGCCACAACCCGAGCCTAAACATCTTGTCGATAAGCTCCTGGCCCCCGGCGATCGTCTTGAACCAGGACTGACTCTGGCTCTTATAGGCTTTCTTCTCGCTCTCCTTGCCATCGGGCACCTTGCCCAGAGCAGCCTCGAGGATCAGCGCCTTCAAGCCGTCGCCGGCGGCAGCACGGATCGAAGCCATGTCCTTCGCATCGATTCCCAAACGCATGGAAAGGCTCCACAATCGTGTGCCGGTCTTTTCCCCGGTCGGGTCGATGATCAGCTCTTCCAGCTTGTCTTCGGCAATTGCGGCAACAATCTCTTCCTCGATACAGCCTTTTTCCCAGCGGAAGAGCAATGGACCCAACGCAGCCTCCAGTGCCTTCCAGCTATCGGCGTGCTTGCCTTCCTCATCAACGAACCCGCCAAATCGCAGGCCGCTCTTCGCCAGCGCCTGTAGGAGCCCAAGCGCAAATTCATGGCCGCCACCGTCACAGACATGCACGCCGTGCGGCGCTAATGCACCGCCAAGCACCCGTCCGGCGAGAGCCTGTACCGCTCCGCATTCGGTCGCCCCTTCCGCAACGATCGCAATCCGGCTGAGGAAGAGCTCCGGGTCGCGTGCACGATGCTGCTCGGTGACCTTCCCTTTGATCTCGCCAATTTGTCCGGCATGATCGACATACCAAAGCGTTGCCTTCGCGGCGGCACTGATCGTGGCTGGGCTATGGGTCGTGACAAACGCCTGCGTCGGCATCTCCTGCAACTTTTCCATCAAAACGCGCTGCCGATAAGGCTCAAGACCACGCTCGACCTCGTCCACAACCGTGATCGGCGTTTCCCCCTGATTCTGCTCCGCGATCGCCAGGGCGGCGAGGCGGCGTGTTCCCGCTCCCCAACTGGCGAGCGGCAAGGTCATCGTCCCGCGCTGGGCAGTCAGCCCCACCATCGACGCGATTGACGCGCCTTGCCCACCAGTAATCTGCAGATCGAGTCCGGTCGGAAGGCTCCGAGCGCCGAACGCCTTATCGAGGTCTGCAAGCGACGTCTTCGCATCGTCGGCGAGTTCGTCCTTGATGGCATGGTCCGCCAAGGTACTCGCCATACGCGATCGCAACCCCTTGTCGGAAAGAAGGCGGTCGAGCGCAGAGCCCTGAACCAGCCGCAGATCCCGATCATTACGATCATCGCCGCCCAGCCTCACCAGACCGATTTGCCGTCTGAGCGCGACGGGAAAATGATCGGCGCTGCCATCGGGCTGCAATATCTCATAATAGAGTTCGAGATCCTCGGTTCCGCGGACCCGCACGCGATAGACGGGATTGCTTAGAGCAGGCGCATCGCCCTCAAGGCTGGGAGCGACCGCCTCCGCGCCGTTCCAATCCCACGGCCATGCCGGTTTGAGTTGGCTATGGATGCCGCTGGTCGCCGGCAGCGACAGCACCGCCTCGATCGAGAATCCCTCTTCGATCACTCGCCCGTAATAGTCGGTGTCCGGCAGATTGGCCGGATTGACCGGGCTGAGCAGCAAGGCGACCGCGTCGAGGATCGTCGTCTTGCCGACATCCCCACCGCCGAGGATCAAATTCAAGCCAGCGCTTGGTTGCCAATCGACCATCTTCAGGCCCCGGAAGCGGTCGATCTTCAGCCGGAGAATTGTCGGGACGGTCATGCCGGGCTCCAGATCAGACGCCATGCCGCGAATTCCGAAGGGCGGACCTGGTAGCGCGCGAAATTGCCCTCGTGCAGGCCAAGCAACTCGGTCTCCGCGACCTCGATAAACTGGTCCTGATCCGCCGCCGGAATGATCTCGCGCGCAATCTCAGCAAGGTGCGCGCGCGCAGCCTTTCGGTTCATGGGGCCGCGCACAACATCGCGGATGATGTCGCGCAACGTTTCACGGTAGCGCAGGCGGAAGGGGTCCGGTTCACCCATCGATTGGCGAACGGCCGCGTAGCGCCCTGCTGATCGCTCATAGGCCCAGAGGAAGACGTCGCGCAGTAAGGAGATGTCGTTGCGTTCGTACACGCCAAGCGTCGCGCGCGTATAGAGATCGCCCGGAACCTCGGTAAACGACAGCGGCGCAAGGTTTGCCCTGATCATCGGAATGTTGGCCGCGAGGCGCGAGACCCGCTTGTTCACATCGTCGAAGGGCTGGAGGTAGGGGAGCTGAACCATGACGAAGAAGGCTTGCTCGAAAGGATCCGTGATGGCTGCCGCAGTGGCGAGGAGTTGATCGAAGCATTCCTCGATGAGCCCGGGCACTTCCAGCGGATGGAATGCCGAACCGTCGATGCCGACGATGATGTGCCGCAACCGACCGACCGCCGCCGGGTCGGCCAACAGGTTGTTGGCCAGCAAGGCGTGCAGATTGAGGATCGTATAGCGATTGAAGCCGATATCGTCGGCGTTGGCGACGAGAAACTCGATCGCGTCCTTGTGGTTGAGGATCATCTGCGCTTCGAGCGGCCCGCGACCCTCGGCAGCCTCCCCGAAATCAAGCAGCCGCCGGGTGTCGAGCAGCGAATAGGTGTTGCCCTCGAGCCGGCTGGAATTCCACGCCAGGTCGATTAGCAGCCTGGTCAGGATTTGCTTCGCGTAGGTTCCTGCGGCTGCGGCCTCGATCTGCGGCTTGCCGATCGTGGCCAGATGGTCGCGATGCTCCTGGGTGAGATAATAGGTCTCGTTCGGCCGGTAGCCATCCAAGAACCCGCGATCATAGCCGACCGGTAGTCGGGCCGCGATGGGCTGACGAACATAGGCCAGAACCGCCTTGCCCTCGGGCGACATCGGGACGATGTCGGCGGCGTCCAGTTCGGCAATAGCATCGCCACCAAGATGATAGCGGGCAGCGCGGCCGTCTCCGGCAAGCCGGAGTCGGCCGGCATCAACCAGCACGCGAAGGCGATATTGGAGCGTGCGGCGGGCACCAGGCGCGGCGAGAGATTCGGCGATCTGCGCCGCTGATGCGCCGCCGGGGTGCTGGGCCACCGCTGCCTCGATCGCTGCCAGATCGCCTTCGGGAATCGGTCGTGCCACACAAACTCCTTAGTTGCGCGAAACGTGAACCGCGCAACCAAATGAGTCAATGCGCAACTAAATAGAGACTTGCGCAATCACATCCAAATTCGCGCAATCTCAGATTGCGCGAAAGGCCTTCAATCGTCCTTCGTGGCGATGTGAGTACAATAGGAGCAGAGGCCTTCGTCAAAGCCCGCGAGCGCATCTTCCAGCGGAATCCGCGAGTGGCAAACCATGCAATTCTCCCACTGAACCGCCTCGCCGCACAGGGCGCAGCCGTCCTCGAAATCGATATAGGCCTCTTCACCACAAGCCGGGCACTCGAACACAGGACCAGATTCGCCGCTATCCTTCATCCGAATATAGGCATCCGCTTCCAGCGCACGTTTGACAGACTCCAGGATCACGACATCGACGGTGGGCGCGGCTCCACAGGCTTGGCAGAGTAACGCCATATTCGCTTGATCGGTGTTGAGCGGGTCACTCTGCGCAATGAGATCTGAACCGCAATCGTCGCACCGGAGATGGGCCTCCGCCACGGTCGCCGAGCGCCATTCGACGGCTTCAAGGGTCTTCCGACAGCGTTCCAATTCCTGCTCGTAAAGCGCGCGCGCTTCGAGCATCGTCGCCCAGGCTTCTCCCAATTGGACGCGAGGATCTTCGCCCGCGAGCCGAAACAGCTGTGCCGTGACAGGGAACGCCTTGGCGATAATCTCACGAACAACCTGCGACGGCTTGTTCGTAAACCGGTGCTCCACCTGGTTGCGGATGTCGCTCAACTCGGTCAGCGCAGCGCGATCGATCTCGAGGCCGAAATCCTTGAACCGCTTGCCAAGCGTCGTGAAATCGATGGTGGTCCGGCTATCCGGAACATAGGTGATCCCGCCAAGCCCGTCAGGAATCGGTTTGTATCGCGCCCCGATTACCGCGTCCGGATCGGCCAACGGCGCTCGTCGCACGAGCACCTCCTTGGCGAGCAACAGAACGCCGGCATAGAAATTACGCACCGCCGACAACGATCGCTCCGGTCGATCGAGCGCATAATCCTCTATGCCCATCCGAATAGCACCGACCGCATTCTGGAACATCGCACTCATGGCACCGGTTTCTCTTCCTGCGGGGCGCCTGAAAACCGGGGCTTGGGAAACTCACCATGCTCCATTGCCACCGCGAACATCTGATACAAGCCGTTGATCAGGCGTGCGGGCGAGGGAAGCCGTAGCGCCATCAGGTGCAACGCGGCATAGTCGAGAAGCAGGCAAGGCTGTTCGCAGGTGACGGCCACCTCCAGCACGGGTGCGCTGCAGGCCTTATAATCGTCATCGAACATCTCGCGCACAACGACGAGTCCAACCACCGCTCGATCAGCCACCTCGATGGTACGTGGCCCGTTCGGTGTGCGCAGGACGATGGAATCGCGCTCAAGGACGTAGGTGAGCGCCCCTCGCAATTGTTTCGCCCCCTTGTCGATATGGCTTCGGATCACCGCGCGTTTCCGGTCGATCGAACGGCGCAGCGACGCCTCGGTATTAGGGCTGTCCTTGGCCTGTACCAGCAAGACGACATCATCAGTAACGACAAGGACATCGGTCAATTCCTTGCCGCTGTCCTCACGCATGGGATTGAGAAAGACCGCTTCGCCAGGAAAGGCTCGCCGGAGTAGCGCCACGATGTCGCGTTCCTGAAATGCACCTGGCTCGTCACGTTCGAGGCTGGTCACCATCACCAGACCGTCCGAGCCCTGAAAATCATAAGCCTCATCGCGAGCGTCGATGATCATCATATCGTCGGCATAGAGCCGATTTCCTAGCTCCACCGCGAATGCCTGATCGTCGTCGTCAGCATCTCGAAGCCCGAACCAGCCGCCCATCGCCTCGTAGGTCGCGGCCAGATCGTCCATGTCGAGCGTCGGAAACCGAGTTTCCGCCATCGCCGATCGAAACCGTGCAACATCGCGTACTGCGGCACGCGTGCCCATGAGCTCTCGATCATGCTCATCGAAAAAATAGAGGTCGAAGCTATCCTGGCTGAGTGCACCTGCTAGGTCGCGGAGCATGTCGTCGGCCGAATATAGCGGCGTGAACAGAACGAGCGGCTCGTCAGCGTCGTCGAAGAACGCAGTCATGAAACCCAGCGACCGACCTGGAGTGGCCATGTCCGGGACAAGATAAATCTTGAATCCTTCATTGAGGCGCGCCGTCAGGATGAATTCCTTGCCGGCTTTTATGATCAGGCAATATCGCCCATCGGGGAACTGCACCGGTTGAAAGCCATAGATCAGCTTGCCGAGGTGCGTGAGAATCTCTGGGTGGTCGAGCGAGAACATAATAGCGGTATAGCGAGGCGCATTAGGTAGGCGAAGCGTTCAGACGGAACCGGACCGCCTACTGGATACCGCGGCGCCCGATTGAAGCGAGGATCTTACGATTGATCGCGATCCGCGTTTCGAGCTGCTTGGCCGACAGGTTGCGCTTTTTCATCGTGCTCTGCTGAAAACCATATTCCCAGGCGTTGATGATGCCTTGTTCATGAAAGAGGACGGTCGCTTCGGCGCCGACGCTTTTGCAAATGTCCACCCGGATCCGCTTGATCGACGCGAAAATCAGATCCGATCTGAACCCCAGAAAGCGTTTCACACATACATTGCCGACATCGACGTGAATCTTGGTGATGCGGTTGCCGATGGTGCAAAGCTCGATGATGGGAAAATGGCTGCAGAGGCAGGTTTCCGGGGTCTCGGCTTCGGAGATGCCGACCAGATACCATTCACTTTTCGCGATTTCCCAGTCGGTTGCCCGGCTGCGTGACAGGATTTCCGTCTTCAGTTGCTGAAAGTTATAGCCGTCGCTCATCGTCGAAAGCATATCGTAATCTCGGGAAAGCGCCGAATCTGCCTCGCTGGTGGCCTATTCCTGCCCCGCCCAAAGCGACGAAATCTTCTACGTCCGCATACTGCGTTGGCTGAGGCGTAACACGCCCCCACGCTGCGGCAATGCGGTCGGCCAGGCCATCGGGAAACGCGCGCCCACTGATCGACCAGAGCGCCGAGAAAGTGTTTCGGCCGCGGAACTGACCGGTTGGGAGTCCCAGCGGGGTTTCGATCACCATCGCCCCGTCCAATCCATCGGTTTTCGCACTATGCTTCAAGGCATCGTTGATCAGCCAAGCCATGGTCTGATTGCCCAAGCGCTCGGGCGGACTGACGAAAACGACGAGGCCATAAGCGTCGTGCATGGCGAGGGCGGTCCGAGTTGCGGCGATCTGCGCCCGGGCCGACGTCACTTCATTTCTTACACGCGCGCCCACCACTCTCAACGCCTGTTCGGCAACCGGTTTTGGTAGGTCGTGAAGCCTGACATTCGTCGTGCCAAACACAATCGGGGCGCCCAAGGCGACATTGCGTTCCATCACCGCGCCAAGCTTGGTCGCGACCTGTGGATCTTGCCGGCGGTCGCTCGTGAGGGACTTCACCTCAGCGACCAGATTATCCGATGCGAAGACTATGTCGGCGCGCTTGCCCGCGTAGCCGGGCGGAAGTGCCTCCTCCGCGTGGCGCCCGCCCGCAGCGCAAAGAACGGTCGTGACGAGTTCGTGCTGATCCATATGCGCAAAGTAGCCGACCTAGCGAGCCAGCACGAGCACCAGGTCGAGCGCCGCTTCGTTGCGATCGAATTGGGGCAAACGGCCGGCGCGCGCATTATGCTTCGGCGAAGCCTGGCCTCGGAGAAAATAAATTGGGAATGGTGGGCATGCCCTTCCTTTACTTCGCTTACGGATCGAACATGCTGCCGGCGCGGCTAGCCGATGCCGCTTACCAGCCCGTGCATTTGGTCTGACAATGCCCGTCAGGGGGTAAGTAGAATCATCGTCGCCGTTCGCTTTTAGCTCAGGTGAACGGATGTCCGCTTTTCGGAAGCTGTGGCCACGTCGCCAATGGCCACTTCTGGGTCTTTCCGGAATCAGCAGCTGGCGAAACGAAGTTCCGCTTCCCGGCTTTGACGGCTTGAAAGCCACCGGGCTGCTAACGGTCAGAAGCGGCCGTTCAAATATGTGTCGATCGCGATCATGGAGGTACTGCGGCGAGTTTCGAATGTGCACGCCCGATCGCGCATGGCTATTCAGGCCCAACTATCATCGATCCATCTACACAGACCAAGAAAACGTCATCGGCGTTTTTTTTCGGATGACGTGCCGGGAAAGGGCCGAGCTGACATTGCCCGTCAGCGCTAGGCGGCCAGCCTTTCGTGGCAGGTTTCCTCGACGAGCGCCTTGAGGGTTTCGACATGCGCGACGAGCCAGCCGAGTTCCTCGGCGCTGATCTTGTAGTGCGGCGAGTAGCGCGCATCGACATAGGCGCGGCGCAGCAACTCGAAGCAGCGCTGGGAAAAGCGGGTGTCGCGCGGCCAGGCGGCGATCAGCCGGGCGTCGTGCTGCTCGCACTGCGAGCGCAGGAAGTTCAGCTTGTGGGACTTCGGGCTGTAGAGCGTATGGACCAGCAGGAAGCAATGGTAGAGGCGCTCGGTGGCTTGGTGTAGCAGGAAGGCCGCCAGCTTACTGTCCCCGTCCTTCACCGCGTACCCGGCATTGCGGAGAAATCCGGCCGCGCTTGGGAACCACTCATCGAAATACCCCTGCGCCTCCCGGCGCGCTGCCTCGGGAGACAGCTTCTCGGGATGGTCGAACGGTTCGTTGGGGAGTTCGTAGAGCGCGATGCCGTCGCGGACGATGTCGGTGAAGAAATAGCGACCGCTGCGCAGCTGCTTGTTCACGTCCGCCAGGCTGTGGACGATGAAGCTGACCGGCGTTGCGATCCGGTGCGCGACATTCTGCTCACGGATCAGATGGTCCTCGGCCTTCGCCCAATAGTCGACGACATCGGCCAGCTCGTCATGGTTGACCACGACCAGCAGATCGTAATCGGAGAAATAGCCGCCCTTGGGGTCCGACACCCAGTCGCCGCGCGCGTAGGAGCCGAACAGGATGATCTTGAGGATCCGCCCAGCCTTGCGATGCGGGGCGTTCTTGCCCGTCAGCGCATCCTCGAATTCGGCGAACAGGATTTCGACTATACGGGTTAGTTCGTGTCGCTTGGCGAGGGGCAGGTGATCGAGGTCGGTACGCATCCGCGGAGAGTCGCCCGTTTCGGGAATCTTGCCAAGCCCCTATGATCACATGGCGCGGAGCCGCCTGAAAACTCCGGGGATCTGATCTTCGTTCGGCTCGCGCTGCAGAATCCGTCGTAAATGATGCCGCGCTCGCGCTCGAACTTGCTCCCAGACCGGGCGGGTGTGGATGCTGAAGGCGGCCTTTTGCCATCTTCGCTAGCCATCCAAATTTGCCGGCGTGATGATCACCCTGTCGTCGATAAGCCGGTGGAGGATGGCGAGGGCGATGCTGGCTAAGCTGGCGATCCTCATGCCGGGGCTCAATTGCCCACTCGAGACTCACGACATCGCGCCCGGTCCTGTCCGGCTGAAAGCCAGGATTGGTCGATGTAGAGAGGCGTCGGTCCCAAAGTCGGTCCATATCCGGCCTAATCCCGCGTGAACCTACCGGGCGATTCCTGTAGTAGCCGACACTATAATCGAAAAGGGGAGAGGCAATGTCGAAGCTCGGGGATTTTGCGCTCAAGCATGTCATTCCGTTGCTGCAGAGGATTGCACCGGATCTGTTTGAAGAGATCGCAGTCAACCTTGCGGTGAGCGCCGAGAAAGACAAACGACCGCATCCTTTCTCGCTCTGGGCGGGGATGGAAGAACCGCTCCCGCCAACGGGCGATACAGCGTCAAATGCCAAGCCAATCACTCCGCTCGCACCAGGCGCCAACAAGGCGGTGGCCGCTGTACCAGGGGCGTTCACGCCGTCGGGCTATGTCAGTTGGCCGGGCCTCGCTGACCGTCGTTACACGGGGCGCCACTTACCGCCGACCGACATGGCCTATGTCGAGAGCCTCCCGGGTCGCGAAGAGGTCGTGCGGACGCTTCTCCTACGCCGCCCTGGCGAGTTCACGCCGTGCAATTCTACATCGACTTTGTTTTGTTTCTTCGCCCAGTGGTTCACCGACAGCTTCCTGCGCACCGATCCTCAGGATCGTCGCCGCAACACTTCCAATCACGAGATCGATTTCTGTCAGCTCTACGGACTGGATGAGCGAACGACCTTTGCGCTGCGCGAACGCAAGGGCGGGCGCCTCCTGCTTGAAAGCACCATGCTGCCGAAGCTGACCGATAAATTCGGGCTCGTGCGCTCCGAGTTCGGTGATTTGAGCTACATCAGGCCCGACGACGCACCCGCCGGAACGGTATTGAGCGACGATGATCGCGCGAAATTGGGGACGCGGTTGCGCGGCGCTCTCGGGACAAGCCTCGGGCAGCCGATCGGGGACGCTCGCTGGACGCATATGTATGCGTCGGGTCTCGAACGCGGTAATTCGACGATTCTGTACACCGCGATTTCGACGATGTGCGCGCGCGAACACAACCGGGTGGCCGCCGAGCTCCAACGGCTTCATCAGGATTGGGATGATGACCGGCTGTTCGAGACGGCCAGGATCGTCATGATCCGCAACGTGCTCAAAATCGTCGTCGAGGACTATATCAACCACCTTGCCGGCGGTTTCAATTTCAAGCTCGATCGCCATTTTGCCGAGCACCAGAGCTGGTATCGGAGCAACCGGATCTCGCTTGAGTTCAACCTCCTCTATCGCTGGCACAGCTTGGTGCCTGAGACCTTCTCGATCGATGGCACTTCCTATGGCCAACAGGACTTCCGGTTCAACAACGGGATCCTTGAAAAGCACGGGGTCGAGCACTGCATCAATGCTGCATCGACTCAACATGCCGGGCGTATTCAGCTCTACAACACGCCGGAGTTTCTCTGGCGCGCCGAGATGGCCTCGCTCGACATGTCGCGGACCTTCGCGTTGCAGCCCTTCGTCGCCTATTGCGAGCGCTTCAGCCGCAAGCCGCCCGAATCGTTCGAGGAACTCGTCGGCGGCAATGAACGGGCGGCAGCCGACCTGAGGCGCCTTTATACGACCGTCGATCGGGTGGAGCTTCCGATCGGACTGATTGCTGAAGCGCGCGAGGACGAGGAGGCCGTGTTGCCGCCGTTGGTCCGCACGATGGTGGCTGTGGACGCTTTCACGCACATCTTCACCAACCCGCTACTCGCCAATCAGGTGCACGAAGCGGCTTTCCAGGGTGAGGCAACAGACGTGGGTGAGCTCACCCACGATACCAATGGCATTCTTGGTTTGATGAGCCGCGCCAGGACTCCCGGCACCGATCCTCTTCCCTCCTTTACCGTCCGCGATCGCCGCGCGACCGACTAGGGCGCCTCGTCCTTCGGAGCGGCCTCGATTTGGTCCGACCTCTGTCTTGGGCAGAAAGGGTGGAGTTGCAGGTCAATCCCCGGATCGGCGTGGGTCAAATTGCTCGACGCGGCCGGAATTTGATCTAGAGTGCAGGCTATCTCGGCGCATTTCAGCGTGACATGGCATCGGACTATCGGGGCGAGGCCCCTCAGGCGGGCTGATTGTCACGACCCGGATGACGGAGTTCAGTATGGATCTCGCGACACCAGCTCTCGCCGCTGCAGCGGTTCACGTCATGATCCCGTTTTTTAAGAAACTGGCCGAGGGTACGGCCGGCGAACTCGGAAAGAAGATTGCCAACGCGCCAGGTGAGCTGTTCGATTTCGTAAAGGAAAAATTCGCAGGCGACCCGGATGCGACGCAGGCCCTGGAGCGTGCGCAGGCTCAGCCTGATGACGCAGAAGCGGTGTCGCACCTTGAAACCGCCCTGGCGGCATCCCTCGACAGTGATGATGCTTTTTCGCAGCGGGTGCGGACGTTGATCGGGTCAGCTGGTTTGGGAGGTGTCCATAATAGCTTCACCACCACCATCACGGGGGATGGGAACAAGACCGCCAATTTCGGTACCGTAAACGGTGATGTTTCCTTTTAGGCGATCGACTTCCGTCTCCACTCGACGTCGTGACCTTCCCGTCGCCGCGCCCTCCGCTCCTGTGAAGGAGGTGACCTTCCAGACAACGGTCCGGGGGCACGGTGTCAAGGTCATCAACGTCGCCGAACTCAATGGGTCGCTATATGTCGACGGCAAAGGAGGCCGGAGAGAAAGGGACGCCGAACGCGCCTATCTTCACTGGTTACGTGACGATCTCAGGCGTCGTAACCTTGGCGAGCTCACTTATGTCGGTCTGAGCGCGGCGGAGCGGAGTGCCCCTTCGGTCAATTCAGGCGATTATGCGGTCTCGGAGGAGGAAACCGAGCGCACCTATATTCGAAAAGTGCGTCAGGAGCTTCGCTTGCTTCGCGACGAACTGGAGGGCGACGAAGGCCATTCCGCTCGCCTGACCACAGTTGGTGCGAATGCCCGGCTGGTCACGGATGTGGCGACGCTTCTCCAGCGAACGCGCGATCCGATCATTCTGCTCGGCGATCCTGGCAGCGGTAAAAGCACGACCCTGCGTGAAGTGGGAATGCGTATTGCCGAGCGTGGCTTGAAGGCCAGGGACCCGGTAATTCCGGTCTATGTTTCGTTGGGCGGCTATCGAGATCTGACGGATGAACCAGTCGCTGAAATCATGAAGTTCGTCAGGGAATCAATTCCCGCGTCACACCCCTTCATAGCCAGGAATCTCGATGATCTCGCAGCGGCAAACCGCGTCGTGCTGATCTTCGATGGCATGGACGAAATGGAGCGCGTGAATTATTCCGAGAAAATCGAGAGGCTAAGTCACTTAGCCGATGCGTATCGCGGTCAAATACGATGCCTGTTTGCCTGTCGAACCAATGACTACCTCCCTTCGTTCGCGCATCGCCAGATTGTCCTGATGCCCTTCAACGCCCGGCAGGTCCGGGCGTACGTCGAAAATAACATGAAACTGCCGGTGGAAATCGACGGGGTCTTGCACAACGGCAAAGCCTTGACCCGGCGACTTCTGACCTCGCAAGAGCTCGGCGACGCCGCGACGAATCCGCTGACTCTTTTTCTCGTTCAGCGGTTTGTCGAAAAGGCCAAAGGGTTCCCGTCAGGCAGAAGCAAGCTCTTTGAGAGCTATGTACAGTCCGTGGCTGAACGCCTCGAACGGCGTCGGAGAGACTCCGGTACGTCTCCACTGGGTCCCGGACACCTCGTTCGGGAAACTGGAATCCTGGCGTTTCAAATCGCGTCACTGCGCGGTGGAAGCCACATTGAATTCGGCGAACTGGCAAATTTGTGGGGCGAAGAGCCGGCGCGGTCGCGCGTTGCTCTCGGCTTTCAAAGCGGCCTTCTGAACGTCGGCTTTGCAACC
>Ga0068858_100000707_pt1 | contig 34831 bp, 31 predicted proteins | sample KBSSwiS12_FD_66589 | JGI IMG/M metagenome (GOLD analysis project Ga0068858, IMG submission 66589) | Switchgrass rhizosphere microbial communities from Kellogg Biological Station, Michigan, USA - KBS Switchgrass S1-2 | ecosystem: Host-associated > Plants > Roots > Rhizosphere > Soil ... | reverse complement strand
CCTCATCTTCGGGCGGTCCTCTTCGGAGCCGACCCAGGCGCTCATAGCAATTTTGCTATATCGGGTCATCTTCGGGGTCTTCGGGAGAGCAAGCGGCCGGGTCTGCCCGCCCCGGCCGCCTATCAAACCCGCATGATCTGGGGAGACACTGCGGGTCTGATCCCAGGAGAAAGGCCATATCTGCCCAAATAACGCGCGCGCGCGACCCGCGGCGTTTTTCCTGGCCCGGCCGGGGTTTTCCCGGCGATCCACCGACCTATGCTAAGGCCCAGGCAGGGCCTCGATCCGGCCGGATGGCTTCTGGCATGGCGGTTTCCGGTGAGCATCCCGTAATCCCGGCATGGTCGGGCGGTCTTGTTTTCAGCCCCTTGATTATACCCTGTTTCCGCCCCGCCGCCCCAGTTTCCTTTGTGTTTTGTCTTGCCGCGTGTAGGGTGCCCCAGCTCTTGGGGGACAAACCCGCGCGATGCCTGTCCTCGGTTCGTCCAGTTCCCCTGCAAGATCAACGGGTTCGGCCCCAGTCCGGGTGCCGCGGCAGTTTTCGTTCACCGACTTTCAGCTCGCCAACCCGGCCGCCCCACCTCCCGGCGACCGCCTCGACAGCGAGGTCGACCGCATCGACCAGGCGGTGGCCGAGATCATCGCCCTGGTTGCCCGCTCTTCCCGCCAAACTCGCGAAAAACCCTCGGCTTCACCCAAGAACCCGGTCTTGCGGGACCACGGCGACACCGCCTTGGCCGGCGCCGACCCGAACGCCCTGGCGCAGGACTGGGCGGTGGTCTCGGCCGAGTGGGCCGAGCATATGCCGGATACGATCCCGCCCAACATCCTGGCGGTGATGGGGGTCACCGGCGACCACTGGTCGTCGCGGTGGTGGGCCAACCGGGCGCTCAACGCGGCCCAGGCGGCCAGCGGCGGCGCCCGCGTGTTTATTGGGGCGGACCCGCCCACTACCCGCGCCTATGGCGACCTGTGGTGGGACAATGTGGGCGGCCAGCTTTACCTTTTTTATGGCGATCCGACCTCGGACCAGTGGGTCCCGGCGACCAACGGGCTGGCCGGCCCGGCGGGCGCGGCGTCGACCGTCCCCGGCCCGCAGGGCGCTACCGGCCCGGCCGGCGCGACCGGCCCTGCCGGCACCCCGGGAACCCCCGGTGCGACCGGCCCGGCCGGCCCGACCGGCGCCAAGGGCGACACCGGCCTGACCGGCAACACCGGCCTGACCGGCAACACCGGCCCGCAAGGCCCGCCCGGCGCCGACGGCATGGCCGGCGCCACCGGCCCGCAGGGGCCGCAAGGCGGTCCGGGGCCGACCGGCGCGACCGGCGCGACCGGCGCGGCGGGCCAAGGCGTGCCGGCGGGCGGCACGACCGGCCAGGTTTTGAGCAAGATCGACGGGGCCAGCTACAACACGCAGTGGAGCACTCCGGCGAGCGGCGGCGCGATCAGTCTGACGGCTGGAACGGGCCTGACGGCGAGCCCGGCAACGATCACCGGGACGGGCAGCATCAGCCTGACGACGCCGGTAAGCGTGGCGAACGGCGGAACGGGCCTCTCAAGCCTGACGCAGTACGCCGCGATGGTAGGCAACAACACTGGTGTGGCTCTACAGCTTCCCGGCACCAGCGGCACGATTTTCGCCAGCAACGGGGCGGCGGCGTTCCCGACGTTCCGCACGTTGACGACGTTGCTCGACGCGATGGTGGGCGGCGGCGCGAGCGGGCAGATCATACAGCGCACCACGAGCGCGGTTTGGCAGGCGCTGGGGCCGGGCACGTCGGGACAGTTCCTTCAGGCCAACGGCGCCGGCGCCAATTTGAGTTGGGGTAATGCGCTGCCCTCGGCGGGCGGCACTTTGACCGGCACGCTGACGATCCAGAACAGCACCCTGCCGGAGCTGCGGCTGTCCAACCCGAGCGTGGCCGTCGCGGCGGGCCGGCTGTGGAACCACAGCGTCGACGCCAGCGGCAACTACCTGATCCGCATGAACACTGCCGCGGCCGGCGACTTTTCGACGAACCTGCAGGCGGTCTACATCGACATCTCCGGCCGGATGGGCCTCTTCGCGGTCGCTGATCCGCTCTATCTCACGGCCCCAGCCGGGACCAACGCCCGCATCCGCTATGCCGTGACCGGCGGCACGACGGCGTTTAAGGCCGGGGTCGACACGGTCGGCTATTACAGCGTCTTCGACGACGTCGCGGCCTTGACCCGGCTGCGCATCGACGGCAGCGGCAACTGCTCGAACACCACCGGGACGTGGGCGGCGATCAGCGACGCCGCCCTGAAGACGGACATTGCCGACTACACGCAGGGCTTGGCCTCGCTGGTACAGCTCCAGCCGCGCACCTTCCACTACACGTTCCAGCCCGAGGACGAGCATTTCGGGCTGGTCGCGCAGGAGGTCGAGCCGTTCTTCCCCGAGATCGTCGGCGAGGTCGAAGGCGGCGCCGACGGCGAGAGCCAGACCGTGAAGACCGTCGACCCGGGCCAGCTGATCTACGCCTGCATCAACGCGATCAAGGAGCTGAAGGCCGAGATCGACGCCCTGAAGGCGGCGCGCGATGCTTGATTTCCCCAACGCCCCGGTCCTCGACCAGCTGTTCCAGGCGCCGGACAGCGCGACGGTCTGGCGCTGGGACAGCGAGAAATGGGTCGGGGTCGGCGGCGGCGCCCCGGGCAGCGGCACGGTGGTCGGCGTCTCGGCCGGGACCGGGGTCAAGGTCACCCCGAACCCGATCGCGATCACCGGCACGGTCGCGCTCGCCGACATGCCGGCATTGACCTTGAAGGGCAACGCCGCCGGCGTCCCGGCCGCGCCGGCCGATCTGTCCCCGGCGGCGGCGGTGACGGTGCTCGGCGGGCCGTTCCTCAAAATGACCGGCGGCACCCTGTCGGGGGCGTTGCTGATCGACCAGGGCGTCGAGCAGGACTGCGCCTTGCGGCCCAACGCCTTGGCCACCGATTTTGGCGCCGCCTACCAGGCGTTCCTGCTGTCCGGCAATTACACCGGCAGCGGGCTGGGGCCTTACGCCGAGCTGTCGATCGCCGACACCGCGGCGAACACGCAGGGCGGGACCTTTCTGTGCGGCCTGCGCGTCGATCATAATATGAACGCCGGCCTGGGAGCCGGCTCGCGGACCGCGTTCCAGGCGATCCTGAACAAGATCGCGGCGACCCCGGGGACCAACGGCCAGCTGAAGTACTATACCGCGATTTTCGGGCAGGTTTATGCCTACGCCGATGACGGCGGCGCCCTCCCCCTGATACCGATGGGCGATTTGTACGCCCTGGCGGGGCTGTGCCAGCTCGAAGCCGGGGCGACCTACTACAACTCGGCCCAGGGCGCGGAGATCGACATCGCTGTCCGGGCCGGGGCCTCGGTACGGCACAAATCCTGCCTGACCCTCTACAGCGCCAACTCGGATGCGGTGCACGGCGATGTCACCGACGCGATGCTCGTCTTCGGGCGCGACAACACGACCACGGTCGGGTTCCGCCACGGCATCCAGTTCGGCCGCAGCGGGGAGTATTTTCCGATCGACCCGACCGGCGGCACCCTGATCGGTGTCGTGCCCGATGCGTATGGCAGCTACGCCAGCGCGCTGTACGGCGTCGACCTGCGCAACCTGAGCATCACCAGCGGCGGCTACGCCTTTATCTCGGACGGGTTTCAGGTCGACGGCGTCGGCGGGGTGACCCTCTCCGGCGCCTCCGGCGGCCTCAACCTGCTGGCCGGCAACATCTATTTCGGCGGCATACTGTTCGGCCAGCGGACCGCGGACGACAACATCGTCTACGATGTCACCGGCACCGTCCCGGCGTTGCTGCTGGGTGCCTCACAGAGCTTTCTGAGAAACGATATGATCGTTTTTCAGACCCGGACCGGCAGCCAGAACACACTGCAGTGCAACGCTTCCGCCCTGTCGATCGTCGGCGTCGACGCGATCAAGCCGGGCGGCGGCAGCTGGGTGGCGCCCTCGGACAGCCGCCTCAAGACCGCGGTCGCCCCCTATAGGACCGGGCTCGCCGCGGTTACCCGGCTCCAGCCGGTGACCTACGAGTACACCGGCGAGGCCGGGCTGCCGACCGGCGAGACCTTTCACGGGCTCAACGCCGACGATCTGCCGGACAAGCTCCCCGAGGCCTTGCGCCAGGTGCATCTCGGCCGCGACGCGGCCGAGTACCAGGGCGTCGACATGACGCCCCTGACCTTGGCCCTGGTCAACTGCGTCAAGGAGCTGGCGGCGCGGGTCTCGACCTTGGAGGAGGCCGCCATATGACGGGCACGCACGCCCCGACCGACCGTCTTCAGGCCTCGCTTGAGGCGCAGCAGTGGAACCAGGTCCTCGCGTTGCTCGCGGAGGGGCCTTACCGCGTCGTAATGCCGATCATGCAGACGCTGATCGAGCAGCTCCACCACCCGCAGCCGGGCGCTGCCGGCGATAACGTTGTTGCGATGGGAGAAGGTTCATGAGGACCAACGACAAGGAAAAGACCGAGCAAGAGCGGGCCGAGCAGGACAAGGTCGAGCAGGACAAGGACAAGGCCGAGCGCGAACAGCGTGAAAAGGCGGACGCAGCCGGCAACCCGATCATCAACCGCGACCGGATCGTCGACCCCGGTCTGGTGATCGTCCAGAACACCTACCGGGTCGGCTTTCTGCCGCCGCAGCGGGACACCCTGACGCTCGGGGAACTCTATATCGAGCTGGGCGAGGGCGCCCCCAAGCTGTGGGTCGGCATCCAGAACACCGCCGACCTCTCCTCGAACATCGCGAACATCGAGATGCGGATCGAGCAGGGCATCCCCGGCGCCGAGCGGTTCGAGAAGGACGTGGACCGGGGACCGGCGGTTCTGGTCGGCGGCGGCGGCACGCCGCGCGATCCGCCGCTGCCCGCGACCCCGGCCGACGCTCTGCCGATCACCCAGCAGAACCTCGCCAAACAGTACCAGGACCACGATCAGGATACCCCGGTCCTGGGCCAGGAGGGTGTCGACCAGCGGGCGGCCTACGAGACACCGCACCCGGCGCACCGGGACCAGCGGGATCAGCGGGAACAGCGGGAACGGGAACAGCGGAGCCAGCGGGCCGCCCAGCCGCAGGACCACAAGCCCGAACAAAAATAGGGAGATCGCTATGGTGGCGACATTTGCTCCACCGCATCCACCGCCGGTCTTTCGGGTCCTGAAACAGGCCTATCGGGAGTATCTCGCTGGAGGCACTGCGGCGGCGATCAACGTGACGACGCCGCCCAACCAGGCGGCGGCTGCGACGACCACGGTGGCCGGGACGGTAGAGGTCGACCAGGGCGTGCCGATGCCGGCGACGGTGACGGTGGTCCTGAAAAACGGCGCCGCCGTCAAGGGGACCCAGAGCGCCGCCGTCAACCCGACGACCGGGGCTTACACGACGACCTTCCCGGGCAGCACGCTGGCCGCCGGCGCCGCCACCGCGACAGTCAGCTCGGCGAGCCCGGCCAAGTCCGTCACGACCCCGAACTTCACGGTGACCTAGATGAGCGATGTCGACATCCAGACCGTGACTTTGATGACGACCTATCGGGTCGGTTTTCTGCCGCCCGAGATGGGCAGCCTGGCAGCGGGGGAGTTCTATGTTGAGCTGCCGCCGCCGGACACGCCGGGCGTGCCGCGGGTTTGGGTCGGCGTCCCGGCCTATGGCGGCGTCTCCGGCGATACGGCTCTGCTGATCCCGCCGCCGCCCTCTTCGGTGGCGGCGATCACGGTCGACCCGGTGTCCAACCCGTCGCCGTCCGACGCCGTCGAGGTCCTAGGGACCGTCACCCCCGGCACGATCGTCGAGGCGGTGGTGACAAAGGGGGCCGACCATGTGACCTCCTGGATGCCGGTGGACGCCTCGGACGGCGTGTTCGAGCTGAGCCTGACCATGCCGGAGGGTGACGGCTATATCGTCCACGTCCGCGAGCGCGCCGCCCCGGAAAACTGTGAGGATGCCGGGCCTTTCACTGTAGGGCCGCCGGTCCCCGGAGGATAACGAGATGTCTCTCGCCCTGATCTACTGGGTCCTGATCCTGATCTGGCTGGTGTTCAGCCTCTGGACCTACTGGCCGAACAGCCCAGCCCCCGCCCCCGTCTGGGGCCATAGCGTGTTCCTGTTTGTGCTGTTCTTGCTTCTCGGCTGGGCAGTTTTTGGGGCGCCTGTCAGGGGATGAGCCCGGAGCTTGCCCGCTACGAGACGGTCCTGAAGCGGCTGATCGCGCTCGGCGATGCCGAGGATCAAATGCTTGCCTTCACCAAGCTGATGATGCCGGTCCCGGGCCACCCCGATGACCCGGATTTCTCGCGCTACGAGGTCCAGCGGTTCCACGAAGTCATCTGTGCCGCCCTGGAGGAGCTGGAGGCTGGGCGCATTAAGCGCCTGATTATCAACCTTCCCCCAAGACACGGCAAAACCCAGCTCGCCTCGAAGATGTTCACCGCCTGGTTCACCGGCCGGAACCCCGACAGATCCACCATTTTCGGCACTTACAACGAGAAGTTCAGCCAGGATATCGGCCGCGCGGTGCGCGATATCATGCTGAGCCCGGCCTATGCCCAGGTCTTCCCGAAAGTCCTGCTCAAGACCGACAGCAAGGCCTCGGACCGCCTTGAAACCATCCAGGGCGGCGTCCTCGCATTTGTCGGGCGCGGCGGGACCACCACCGGCCGCGGCGGTGACCTGCTGGTGATCGACGACCCGCTCAAGGACCGCATGGAGGCCGACAGTCCGACCATCCGCGATACCCTGTGGACGTGGTTCACCCAGGTCATCGCGTCGCGGCTGATGGACGAGACCGGCCGGATCATGCTGATCCAGACCCGCTGGCACCAGGATGACCTGATCGGCCGGCTGACCGACCCGCACAACTCCTATTACGACCCCGAAGAGGCCGCCGAGTGGCGTATTATCGACTTGCCCGCGCTGGCCTTCGACGACGGCAAGGACGCCTTGAAGCGCCCGGTCGGCGAACCCCTATGGCCCGGCCGGTTCGGCAAGACCTACCTGCAGGCCCTGCAGCGCCGCGACGTGCGCGGCTTCTCGGCGCTCTACCAGGGACGCCCTTCGCCGGCCGGCGGCACGTTCTTTAGCGTCGACTGGCTGCACACCTACCGTCCAAACGATCTTCCCGCGACCCTCAGATGCTACGCCGCGAGCGACCATGCCGTGGCGCTCAAGCAGGCCTCGGACAAGACCTGTCTCCTGATGGTCGGGGTCGACAAGGACGACACGATCTGGGTGCTGCCGGACATGGTGTGGCGGCACATGAACGCCGAGCAGACCGTCGAGAGCATGTTGCGCATGATGAAGCTCCACCACCCGCTCTTCTGGTGGGCCGAGCGCGGCATGATTACCAAATCGCTGGGGCCTTTTCTGCGCAAGCGGATGCTGGAGACCCACACTTTCTGCTCGATGATCGAAATGCAGCCGATCGCCGACAAGCAGACCCGCGCCCAGTCGATCCAGGGCCGCATGAGCATGGGAAGGGTTAGATTTCCCGAACGCGCCCCGTGGTGGCCGGCGGCGCGGGACCAGCTCCTCAAATTTCCGTATGACAGTCACGACGATTTCGTCGACGCGCTGGCCTATATCGGCCTCGGGCTGACCCTGCAGGTCCCGGCCGGCGACAATCGTTCCCATGACGAGGACAAACCGGCCGAAAACACCTACGGCTGGCTCAAAATGCAGCGCGACCAGGCCGAGCGCAGTGTCCGGCTCGGCTTTGGCACGGGCGGCTGGTGACGATGACGATGGACACCCCGATGATGGGGCCTCCGCCCGATCCCGGCATGGTCCCGGGACAGCCTGACCCCGAGCAGCTGGTCGGCGAGGACCAGACCTACGTCAACCGCAAGAAACCCGAGCCCGACGAGCCCCGCCGCAAGCTGGTCAGCCGCTGGCAGAACCGGGTGAAACGGGCGCGAACCCACTGGGAGAAGCCGTTCAGGCGGATGCGCGAAAACAGCCGGTTTTGCGAGGGCCGGCAGTGGCCCGAGCTGGCCAAAACCGAAAACCGCGACGATCGCTACGTCGCGAACATTTGTTTAAGACACGTTCTGCAAAGGACGGCCGAGTTATATCCCAATAACCCGACGATGAAGGCCAAGACCAAGCCCAAAATGGTCGCGCGGGTGTGGGACGGCACCGAGCAGCAGCTCGTGATGGCGCAGCAGACCTCGCAGATGGCGGTTATGTCGGGGATGATGCCCGATCCCAACGCGATGATGATCCTCCAGGACGCCTCCTTGGTGAAGCAGTTCGAGGAGACCATGCACAAGGTCGGGCGGACCCTGGAGGTCCTCTACGACTACAACATCATGGAGCAGAACCACTCGTTTAAGTCTTCGATGAAGATGTCGATCCGGCGCGCGATCATCACCGGCGTCGGCTACGTCAAGCTCGGGTTCCAGCGGGCGATGACGATGGCGCCGGAGATCGAGAACCGCATCGCCGACATGTCCGAGCGCCTGGCGAACATCGAACGCCTCTCGGCTGACCTCGCCGACGATGAGTTCCAGATGGACAGCGCCGACGCCGAGAGCCTCAGGGTGGCGATCCAGAGCCTCGCCGCCGAGGGCCAGCTCGTGGTGCGCGAGGGTCTGACCTTCGACTACCCCGACAGCGCCTCGATCATCCCCGACCCGCGGTGCCGGACCCTTCGGGGGTTTCTCGGGGCTGACTGGGTGGCGCAGCAGTACCTGCTGACCGAGGACGAGATCGAAGAAGTCTACATGGTCGACATCGGGACCAGCTTTACCGCCTACAACGAGAACGGCGAGACCAACGGCTATCAGGGCTCCTACAACGCCGGGGGTTCCTCGACCCGGGGCGGCATGAACGAGGGCGACGGCGACATGCCGTGCGACCTGGCCTGCGTCTGGGAAATCTACAACCGCAAGGACGGCACGGTTTACGTCGTGTGCGACGGCTACCCGGATTTCCTGCAGGACCCCGGCCCGCCGGAGGTCTCGACCACCCGGTTCTGGCCGTGGTTCTCGATCGTCCTCAACGAGGGCTACGACGAGAAGACCCTCTACCCGCAGTCCGATCTCGATTTGATAAGGGACATGCAGCTGGAGTTGAACCGGGCGCGCCAGGGGCTGCGCGAGCATCGCCGCGCCAACCGTCCCAAGACGGCGGTCGCCGCGGGGCTCCTGGAGGAAGCCGACCTCGAAAAGCTGCGCACCCACCCGGCCAACGCGCTCCTCGAAATGAACGCGCTGGCGCCGGGCCAAAAGATCGACGATGTCCTCCAGGTCATCCACATGCCGCCGATCGACGCGGCGGTCTACGACACGGGGCCTGTCTTTGAGGACGTGCTGCGGGTTCTCGGGTCTGATCAAGCGGACCAGGGAACTACGTCGAGCGCGACCGCAACCGAGGTTTCGGTCGCCCAGTTCAGCCAGAACACCGACCTGACATCGACGATCGACGACATCAACGACGTGATGACCGAGATGGCCCAGGCCGCCTCGCAGATCCTGATCCTCAACGTCAGCCAGGAGACCGTTCAGAAGGTGGTCGGCCCGGGCGCGATCTGGCCGCAGCTCGACAAGCAGACGATCGCCGACAACGTCTTCCTGGAGGTCGATGTCGGCGCCAACGGCCCGCCCGACCGGCAGCAGGACATCCAGGCCCTGACCCAGCTGGTCCCCTTGCTGCAGCGCATCCCTGGGATCTCGCCGGAGTGGCTGGCGCGGCAGCTGATCCGGCGGATGGGCGACGATGTCGACCTCGAAGCCGCCTTTGCCGAGGGCGTCCCCAGCATGGAAGCCCTCAACCAGCTGATGAGCCAGCCCCCGGCGCCGCCGGGCGGGCCGGACGCAGCCGGCGGAAAGGAAGTCCCCGAGGGCGCGGGCAAGGGTCCGCCTCGTCCGCCCGGTCCCGAGGAGGACCCCAACGCCCAGGGACCGGCGGGGATGACTAACGCGATGACTGGTCCCGGGACCGCGGGACCCTTGGGACCAAGAGTGCCGCCCCTGCAAGTCTACGGCCGCAACGGCAATAGGCCAGGTCTGGGCGGCGGTCTCCCCCGCGGCGCGATGGGCAACCCCGGGTTCCCGACGCCATGAGCAAGACACTGGACGAGTTCGCGAAAGAGGCGGCTGCCGCGACTTCGCGCTGGTATGGCCGGGCGGCGCGGTTCAACGCCCCGCCGCAAGACTGGGTGCCCTGCGCGGACTGGTACAAGGCGCACTGGGTGGCCCACCCACAGACCTCGCCGCTTCAGCAGAACGACCGAGGGGCAAGCGAGTGACCCTGGCGGCGATCGTGACCGCATTGCAGCTGGTGTCTTTACACCAAGTCGATGGCCGCGCGATCTTTATAAACCCCACCGACATCATCACGATGGCCGTGCCGCGCCGCGACGCGGAGAGGACTTCCAACCCGGCGGCGGCCTGCATCGTGTTTATGTCGGACGGCAAGCATTGGCAGGTCCTGGAGACCTGTTCCGCGATCAAGCAGCTGATCGAGAAATGAAGCCGCTCGGCAAGACCCAGCTGGAGGAGATCGCCGATCGCGCCGAGGAGATCGCCGCCGCCAAAGCGGTGATCGAGGCGCGCATCCGGCTGGCCCAGCTCGGTGTCACCCGGAACAAAATAGGTCGGTATGGCCCCCGCGGTTTTGTCCCGCGGGACAAAACTAACTAGACACGCACAACACACAGGCTCATAAGCTCTTGCTGGTCCCACAGGATCGGCAAGACCTGGATGCCGCCAGCAGACGACATCTCGACCAGCGACGTAACGGCGCCCCCGTCCGGCGCACCTGATATTTCGCCGGCATCGCCGGCGAGCGACAGCTCCCCCGCGTCTTCGTCAAACGCACCCGACAGTACTTCGCCATCGTCAGGCGACAGCCGCCAGTCCGACCGGGAAGGACTACTTGCCGTAGTCAAATCGGTCGTGGAGACCAGGCCCGAAACCCCAGCTCTCCCCTCGGATGAAGACACCGACGCGGGGACCGGGGACCAGGACCAGACCTCCAGGGACCAGGCAGCGGCTACGGGCGAGGGAACTCCCCCGCCGGATGCCACCACCCAGGAAGCCGACCCGACCGAAGCCGAACTCAAAAAGCTCCGGCCGGAGACGCGCAAGCGTTTTGAGCGCCTTCTCGCGCAGCGCAACGAAGCCCGCCAGTCCCTGGAAACCATGCGGCCGGAGATCGAGCAGCACCGGCAGCTCCAGGGCTACCTCCAGCATCACCAGTTGGCAGCGGAAGATGTCAACACGCTTCTGGGGGTCGGAGCCGCCCTGCGCCGCGGCGATTACCAGGGTTTTCTCGACGGTGTGACGCCTTACGTCCTCGCCGCCCAGGAGGTCCTCGGCTATCGCATCGCCCCCGACCTGCAAACGCAAGTCAACGAGGGGATGATCGACGACGCGACGGCCCGGGAACTGACGCGAACGCGGCACCGCGCCGCGCAAGCCGAGGCCCGGCTCGAAAACGCTCAACAGGTGGCCACGGTCACTCAGCAGGCGCAGCAGGTGGATCAGATCCGCCTGGCTGTCGACACCTGGGAGGCCCGCATCCAGCGGCAGGACCCCGACTACGCCCAAATGTCGGGTGCTGTCCGGCGCGTTGCGCAAGGGCTTCTGCAGGAGCGGGGCGTGCCGCGCACGACCCAGGACGCGGTGGCGCTGTCGCAGGCGGCCTATGACGAAGTCAAGGCGATGTATGCCCGGGCGCGCCCCGCGCTCCGGCCGACCCGCCCCTCTCCGTCCAGCATCCATGTCGCAACTGGTTCGTCGGCAAGTGCTGGGCCGCGCAGCATGAAGGAAGCTGCATTGATGGCCCTGCAAAACATGCGACGAGCCTCCTGATGTGGATAACTCGTCATGGCGTTTACAGCTGGAGAAATCACCAACATTGCTAATGCCGCCCTAGATTACTACTACAACAAGGGCGACACCTTCAAACAAAGCATCCAGTCGAAACCCTTACTTCGCTTGATGGAAGGCTCTGCCAAGTCCTTCCCGGGCGGCAAGGGCAACATCTCGATGGCGGTCAAGGGCGCCTACGGCGCCGGCGGCGTCAACGACAAGGTCACTGGCTACACCCACAACGACACGGTCAGCTTCTACACGCCGGCCAACATCCAGCGGGTGAACTACCCGTGGCGTGAGCACCACATCGGCATCACGCTGACCCATACCGAGCTGAAGGTCGACGGCATCTCGGTCACCGACGAGCACGGCGACGGGACCTCGATGAGCAACCACTCGGACCGCGACGTGACGGTCCTGGTGAACCTATTGCAGGACAAGTACGAGGATTTTGGCGAGCAGTACGCCCGCACGATGAACAGCTTGATGTGGGGCGACGGGACCACCGACGCCAAGGCGCTCGCTGGTCTTCAGTCGATCATCGTGGCGATCCCCAACGCCGGGTCGACCGGCGGCTTGTCCCGGGTCTCCAACACCTGGTGGCGCAACCGCGCCGCGACGGCGGCGTTCGGCGGCGCCGGCGGCCGGGGCGCGATCACGTCGAGCCCGACTAACGGCGGCGCGCTTCTGGCCTTTCTGCAGAGCGAGTACCGCCAGCTGATCCGCTACGGCGGCCGGCCGACCAAGTGCCTTGCCGGATCGGATTTCATCGCCGCGATGGAGACCGAGATCAGGGCCAACGGCAACTACTCGATGAACGGCTTCCAGGGGTCGCAAGACGGCTCGATGGGCCAGATGCGGTTCATGGGGACAACGATCGAGTACGACCCCACCCTGGACGATCTGGGCTTCAATAAGCGTGCCTACTGGTGGGACCCGCGGCACATCTACCTTATGAAGCAAGACGGCGAGTGGGACCACAAGTTCACCCCCGCGCGGCCCTACAACCAGTTCGTCATGTACAAGTCGATGACCCACACGGGTCAGATGGTTGCGCAGCAGCTGAACTCCTCCCTGGTGGTGGAGATCGCCTGACGCGCAAGGGGACCAGTTCACCCGTCCCAACCCCCACCACCCCACTGGACTGGTCCCCGCTTTCAGTCACCAAAACAGGAGAACCGAAGATGGCGAAGAAAAAGGGCAAAAGCAAAGGCAGGGGGTACTGATGCCCTCCGTATCCAAGGCACAGTCCCGCCTGATGCACGGCGTCGCATCCGGCGACATCAAGGGCTCCGGCGTCCCCAAGAAGGTCGCCCGCGAGTTCGTCACGGCCGACAAGGGCAAGAGCCAGGCCAAGCTCCCCGAGCGCAAGCCGGCGCCGAAAGCGAGGCGCTGATGCCGGCCTTTCATCTATTGCGCTGCGCCGTTGCGATCGGCGGCGACGCCGGCAACCAGGTCTGCCGGGACCGCACCCGGCCGATCGTTTTCCCCGAGCTGCCGATATTGCAGTTCATCCACGGCGAGGAGGCGATCACCGATGTCCATGTCGTCGGCCAGTGGAACACGACCAACGACGAGGTCCTGGAGCGGCTGCGGGTGCTCTACGACCCGGAGGTCCTCAAGGAGGTCTTCCCCGGCGCCCGGCCGCGGCTGCCGATGGCCGACGCCACGATCCCGCTTTGCACCCAGCCGGTCTACAAGCCGCGCCCGGTCCTGCCGGACAACCCGGACCCCAGACTGCGCCCGCTCGACCAGTTCACCGGCACCGGGACGCCGGTCCGCGAAGCGCCGCCCCTCGAAGTCGAGACCGAGCCGACCCCGGACGAGATCGCGGCGCACGCCCAGGACGACGACGACGACCCGGTCCCGGAAGAGGACCTCGGGCTGGCGAGGCCCGACCCTGCCGCCCTGCCGCACATCACGCGGGACATGAAGGGCCGCGGGACCGTCAACCGCCGCACCCCGAACACCCTGCCGGACGTGGCCGCCGGCGGCAGCCACAGCCCGACATACGAGCCCTGAGACATGGCGAAGCAGCTGCGCGACATGCTGACCGACCTGCGTGCCGAGGTCGGTCACTCGACCAACGTTGCGCACGGCGTCAACGATCGCGAAACGCTGATCTATTACCTGAACCGGACCCAAATCCAGCTGTACCAGGACTACGACTGGCCGCAGCTGGTCGTCGACCGCGATGTCCCGATCTATGACGGGCAGCGATATTACGACTACCCGGTCGATCTCGCGTTTGACGACATCAACCACATCTGGGTCTTGATCGACACCGTCTATTGCGAGCTGAGCTACGGGATCGGGCCGGCAGAGTTCACGCAGTGGAACTCGGATGACGGGTTCAAGTCCTGGCCGCCGCGCAAGTGGATGCACAACGCCGACACCAATATGTTCGAGCTTTGGCCAGTCCCGGACACAACCGCCGGCGGTTTTGTCCCCGGTCCTCCGCACGCCGCGATCGTCCGGCTGCGCGGGACCAAGACGATCGTCAAGATGGTGAACGACAGCGACCAGGCGACCCTGCCGGACAACCTGATCGTGCTGTTCAGCGCGGTCGAAATCCTGCAGCGCGACGACGCCAAGGACGCCGCCCTCAAGCTCAACAAGGCCAACGAGGCGATGCGCCGGCACCGGGTCCGGCAGTTCAGCCACAAATCCCGCACGGTGGTGATCGGCGGCGGCGGCGGTGACGCTCAGTCGCGTTCCGCGCGCTATCCGGTGCTGGGCCTCGATTACATCCCGCCAAATTACGGAAGTGGTCCCGGTTCGTGACCCCGCAACAACGATGGAACCAGTCGCCGCGGGGTCGACAAAAGATGCTGGAAGCCAAGGCTCGCTATCGGCAGTCGGCCAAGGGGAAGGCGCACACGCGCGCCTATAAGACCGCGTATCGGGATCGTGAAAACGAACTGGCTCGGGACCGGGCGAAGCAACCGCATACCAGAGTAAAGCTGGCAGTGAAAGCAAAGCTGCGTCGAGCTGCGCTGATCCCGCGTATGCACCATAGCCACCGGGACGAAATCGCAGCGTTCTACGAAGATGCCCGGCTTCTGGGGCTGACGGTTGACCACATCGTTCCGCTTTACGGAGAAACCGTGTTGGGGCTGCACGCACCCCAAAATCTCCAGCTGCTGACGCTTGAAGATAACAGCCGTAAAGGCTGTTCCGATGGCCCATAAAGTCTTCTCGATCGTCGACTTCAAAGCCGGGCTCGACGTTCGCAAAACCCCGCTGACGGCGCCCGGCGGCAGCCTGCGCATCCTCGAAAACGCGGTCCTCAACCAGGGCGGCGAGATCGAGAAGCGGCAGGCTTTTACCTATGTGGCGCAGGTGACCACGGACCCCCCGGCACCGCTGTACATGATCGGTTATATCGGCGCGCTGCAGGTGTTTGGCCCGGCCGGGGGCACGATCGCGATGATCCCCCCGCTGATACCGCACAACATCGTCTACCACCCGCTGATGGTGAGCCAGGTTGTCAAGCGGTATCTCGATGTGGAGCCTTTCGACACGAGATATTTCGTTTGTATGGAGGCCCCGGACGGGCAGAGCTATTGCTCCTATGACGACATCATGGTCTCCGATGCAGCCGGCGCTCTGATCCACGGCACCTACGCGCGCACCTGGAAAAGCAAGGTGTACCGCACCGACGATAAGTATCTGCGCTTTTCCGGGGTCAACAACCCGGCGGTCAACGACCCGGCTTCGGTGAGCAACCCGGGCGCCGGGTTTATCAACCTTTCGATCAACGACCCGGAAGGTGAAGACCCGATCGCGATGGAGATTTACTACAGCGACATGGCGATCTTCGCGCGCCTGCAGACCCAGATATGGAGCCTCGACCCCGACCCGACCAAGGACAGCCTCAAGCAGCTTTTAAGGATCGGCCTGGTATCGCCGCGCTCGGTCCTCCAGTTTGGCACCGGCGATGTCCTGTTTCTCTCCGACAGCGGCGTGCGGTCCCTGAAAGCTCAGGCGCTCAACAACGCGGCTTCGGTCAGCGATGTCGGGTCGGCGATCGATCAGCTGCTGATCCCGGTGATCCGGTCGAACCCGACCGCGGTCGAACAGGCCGACGCGATCGTGCAGCCGATCCAGGGCCGTTACTGGCTGGCGATCGACGACACGATCTATGTGCTCAGCTACTTCCCGGCCGGGCACATTACGGCATGGAGCACCTTCAAGCCCGGCTTTACGGTCAAATGCTTCGCGGTCGTCGGTAACTATCTCTATGTGCTCGACACCCTCAACCGCATCTGGCTGTACGGCGGCGTCGACCGGAACACCTACGACAGCAGCAAAGTCACCGTCCGCACGCCGCACCTGTCCGCCGACAGCCCGACCCAGAACAAGCGGATCAAGTCGATCGACGTGATGTGCCAGGGCCAGTGGAGTGTGCAGGTCGGGATGCTGGCCAACAACACCGATCTCTTCGAGCTGGCCGCGACAGTGCAGGATAATACTTACGGGCTGCAGTCGATCCCGTTTGCCGGCTACGGCACTCATATCGGGTGTCACCTGGAGCACCAGGCGCCGGGGCCGGCGACCCTTGCCTCGCTGCACTTCAACATTGAGGATGGGGTGACGAAATAATGGGCCGGGTCGGTCACTCCCAGGTCGAACGCGAGCCCCTCGCCTACATCGTGCAGCATCTGCGGGCGCGGGACCGGCAGGAAATCTTTGCGCTGCGCTGGACCGATGACGAGGACCAGTTTGTCTCCGAGGTCCTGGCCTGTGCCGGCGACCTTTGGAAGCTCTGGTACTTCGACGACGAGCCGGTGGCGGCGACCGGCATGGTCCCGGTGCGTCCCGGGGTGGTGATCGGCGGCGCCTTTGGGACCGACAAGTGGCGCAAGGTGGTGCGGCCGATCACCCGCTGGGCGCGCGGGTTCATCATCCCGAGCCTGCAGAACGCCAATTACCACCGCATCGAGGCCTATGTGCTGGCCGACAACAGCGACAGTCGTCGCTGGATCGAGATGTTCGGCGGCGAGGTCGAGGCCCTCTTGAAGAGCTTCGGCCGCAACCGCGAAGACTTCCTTTTGTACGTCCTGGATCTGACCCAGGGGAGGACTGACGATGTGCTTTTTCGGCGCCCAAAAGGTCCAAAGCGGACCCAGGATGGTTACCGGCTATCGAGTTGACCCTGAGACCGGCGCGCACATCCCGATCCAGTTCGAGGAGGGCGTCCCGGGCGACTACGCCGGGCGGGGCGCGACGACCGTCGCGCAGTACCAGCAGATGGCGGCGGCTGATCTGAGCGACAAGCAGATCCAGGCGCAGCGCGAGATCGCCGACCAGCAACAGCGTTTCAACGAGAAGCAGGTTAATTTACAGAACGAGCAGACCGAGCAGCAAAAACGCCAGGCCCAGGAACAGGCCGACCGGCAGTCGACTTACGATGCCGGGCGCAACCGGCAGTTCAGCGAGGGGACCAACGCGATCAACAGCGCCTTCGCCCGGTTCACCGGCAACGACAAGGTCTTCGACCAGTACCGCCGGGACTACATGACCAAGGCGATGGATGACATCAACTACCAGCGGAACCAGGCTACCAAGGACCTCGGTTTTCAGCTGGCGCGGCAGGGTCTCTCTTCGTCCCAGGCCGGGGTCAACCAGACGGGTCTTCTGCAGGAGACTGCGGGGCGCGCCGCGGATCTGCAGACCGCCAACGCGCAGACCGCCGCGGACCAGCTGCGCAGCAGCATCATCGCCTCGAAGCAGAACCTGCTCGATCAGCTGCAGGCGACCCAGAGCATCGGCTCGCCGATCGCCGGCAGCACCAACGAGGCGATCAACTCGTCCCTGCAGACCCAGCGCAACGCGATCTCGGGCCTCCAGAGCACCGCCGGCGACGTGGTCTCCAGCGTCAACGCGGTCCCGACCGTCAACACCCTGGGGAACATCTTCGCCGGGATCTTGGGGGCCGGCGCCAGTGCCCTTTCGGGGCTCCAGTCGGGTGACATCCGGGGCCAGTTCAGCCGCGGCTTCGCCGGGACCAACCCCGGAGGCACCGGCTCTACCACCACCCGGGGGTACTAAGCCATGTGCGATCCAGTCTCGATGGGCATCGCGATGGTGGCCGGGACCGGCTTGTCGCTGATGGGCACGATGCAGCAGTCGAAGGCGGCGCAGCAGGCCCAGCAGGCGATCGCCAACCAGAACCGCATGACCCAGCTCGCCCAGAACCAGGGCTTCACCCAGCGCATCAACGCCGGGCTGCAGCAGACCGCGGGACAAGGCGAGGCAATGCGGCAGACCCTGGAGGCGCGGGACACGTCGGCGACCCAGATGCGCCGCCAGCAGCAGGACGCGCTGCAGGGTTTTCAAGACACCCTCAACGCCGAGAACCAGCGGGCCGAAGAGTATCGCCGGGCCGGGGACCAGGCGTCGCAGGACCTGCTCGCCAGGACCAATGCCGACGCCCAGATATCGCAGCAGAAGGATCGCGAGCAGCAGGCGCTGGCCCTCGTGCAGCAAGGCCAGGACAGCCAGGCGACAGGACCGGCCCCGACCGACCCGAACAGCGGGGTGCAGGACCCGGTGGCCCAGGCCGCCTTGGCGCGGCGCACCGCCCAGGCGGCGACCAACGTCCGCGAGTACGGCGCGAAGATCGCCCGGGCAGGTTCCTACTCGGCGGTCCCGCAGGAGACCGGGACGGCAATCGCCGCCAACCGGGCGGGGATCATGCCGGCGGCGTTTGCCGACAAGCTGCTCCGGGCGGGGAGCGATGTCCGCCTGCTGCCGTCCAGGGTGAACTACACCGGCGCGACCCAGATGGGGCAGGCCTACGACACCCTCCTGCAGTCGCGCGGCCAGAACGCGCTCGACGCGGCGGGGCTCAGCTACGGCAACGCCGTCGACCTCGCCAACCTCGGCCAGTCCAACGCGACGACGATCGCCGCCAACGAGGCGGCCCAGGCCAAGGCCAACGCCGAGGCCGCGCAGTCGCGCGCCCGGATACTCTCGGGTATCGGCAACCTGGGCATACAGGCCGGCGCGTATTACGGCGGCGGCCAGGGCCTCTCGTCGCTGTTTAAGGGGCCGACGTCCACCTACAGCCTGCCCAGCACCGTGATGCCGGCGGTCAACAGCACGGGCTCGAACTTCTATGGTTGGGGGCTCTAAATGCCGATCGACTACAGCGGCGAAGAGGGCTGGAACTCCGCGATCAAGTCGCTCGGCGGTGCGCTGTTCCCCGACCCGAGCAAGGCGGCGCACTCCTATTACTATGGCGCGGAGGCGCGCAAGGCGCAGCTTGAGAGCAACAAGCTGATCGGCCAGCAGAACGCGATCAGCCGGCTGTTGCAGACCACGCAGCCCGGGGTTGCGCCGCCGGCACCGATCAGCTTTACCCAGCCGCCGTTGACCGGCGCGGCGCCGATCCTGGCGCCGCCGGCTAACCTGCCGATGAGCGGTGTCGTTGCGCCCAGCCCGGGACAAGTCGTGCAGGCCTTGCCGGCCGCGATAGCGCCCCTGACGGCAGGCACCCCGCCGGAGTACTCGTCACCATCGGCGGTCTCGCCCCCGGCGCCTAACACGACTGGGTCGGATGGTTCGGTCCCGGGCAACGACCCGGTCGCGGGGAGCGTCCATCCTGGCAGTACCACCGACCCCAACGGCGGACTAAAGACGACCGGCCCGGCAGCCTCGAACGGCTCGCCGGCGCCATTGCCGCCCAACCTGAACGTCCAGGGGCTGGGTACGCTGGCCGCGGCGGCGGGCTATGACGCCAGCATGGCCGGGCTGATCGGGCAGCAAGCTATCGGCGAGGCGTTCCGGCAAGGCCGGATCGACGCTCACACCTACCATGAGCTTCTCGCTTCGACCGGCCAGGCCGCGCCGGTCGGCGCCGACATTGCTGCCGCCGCGGCGGTCAAGGGGCACGAGCTTGGCCTGCAGGGCACGCTGGGGGCGGCCAGGATCGGCGCCGACGCGTCGATCAAGGGGCATGAGATTACCGCGGCGGCCTCTCGCTACGGGTCCGACCAAAGCCTGGCGGGCACGCTGGGGTCGGCCCGGATACAAGCGGACGAGAAGCGGCACGAGTTCGACAAGGCCCCCCAGGTGGTCCTCCGAAACGGCGTCGCGACCTTCGAGACACGGGACAAGGCCACCGGACAGCCGGCCTACGAGCCCACCGTCGCTGTCGAGCAGGAAAGAGTGCGCGCAGCCGCGGCGGCCGAGGAGAACAAGATCACGGAGTGGATCGACCCGAACAGCGCGAACCCGACCCAGATTATCAAGGCGACAAACAAGGACGGCATCGCCCGGGGTCTGCGAGCGGTCCCCAAGAGCAAAGACGAGTGGGATGCGGTCCTCAACTCGGCTGTCATCAACGCACCCGACCCGGCGACAGCCCAGGCGCTTCGCGACAAGCAGGCAGCTCTCGGCGCGGGCGTGCCGCCAAAGACCCCGACCGAAAACTACGAAAACCAGTTCCTGATCGACACGCGGCTGGCCAACGCCATGCCGGTGCCCCCCGGCGGTTTCCCGGGCGGGCAGACCTTTACCAACCTGCACCCGGCAGGTTCCTCGCCTGAGTTGTCGACCGCCCTGCTCGATCTGTCGAACCAGTATTTCAGGATGGACCCGCAGACCCGCGGCGACCGCGCCGCTTCGACAGACAAGGCGATCCAGCAGCTGGCGGATGAAGGGTACATCAACCTGCAGCAGTCCCGTCAGCAGGGCCTTTCCGGGCACACGTCGATAATGAAGACGGGTTACGACAAGAACGGGAACCCGACCCAGCAAGAGCATTTCCGGGTCGATCTGCTCGACCCGAAGACCAAGCAGCCTTACGCCGCGGGAAAACTCCCGCCGATCACGATGCGGCGCTCGGTCAGCTCCGCCATCGTGCCGCCGAGCACCCAGCAGCCGCCGCAGGTGCCGCCGCAGACACCGCTGCCGCCGGGGGCGATCGCCGTGGCGCCGGCGGGGACGGCTGACGGACATATCGGAACCTCCGCGGACGGGCGAACGCGCGTCGTTGTCCGCAACGGCTTTGTCTACCCGATGCCGTAATGGCAAAGACCCTGGGCGAAATCGCGATCGGCAACGCCGTCCCGGGCGGGCTGAGCAGTGTCGAGGGCGTCCACTCGGAGTTCGCCCGGCGCATCCTGGCGATGCACGCCGCTATGCCGCCTAACATCGCGGCCAAGTTCAACATCCTCTCGGGCTTCCGGTCCCCGGCCCGCCAGGCCCAGGTCAATCCCGAGGTTAAGGACAGCCAGCACAGCCACGGCTTTGCCGTCGATACGACGAAAGACCCGGAAGTCATCGCCTGGGTGCGCGCCAACGGCTCCAACTACGGGGTCAACTACCCCCTGACCGGGATGGCGAAGGAAGAAAACCACCTGGAGATGATAGCGCCAGGCGGCGGCCGGATGCGCGGGCTCGGGGGCGGGGGCTATGCAAAAGCGCCTTCGGGCTATAAGAGCGGCTTGTCCCGCACCCCGGACAGCGACACGAACACCGACATCATACCGTCCACGCCGGAGCCGCCGGCTGCCCCGGCGGCACCAGCCGGACCGCCGCCGGACCCGGAGGCGGTGGCCCAGGCCCAGGCCGCCGCCGACGCCCGGGTGGCCTATTTCAAGATGGCGGCGAGCCAGAACAACCCGCTCCTCAGCGGCGCCAACTCGCTCGGGTCCCTGCTGACCCAGGGAGCCCAGCCGGCCCAGCCGGAGCCGCAGCCGCTCATCCTGCCGCCGGGGGCGCCGCTGCCGCTGAGCCGAAGGATCGGCTGACATGCAGGGACAAAACGACCCGCTGGCCGGGTTTACGTTTGCCCCGCCGCCGGGCGCGGGACCAGCACAGTCCGATCCGCTGGCCGGGTTCTCGTTTGCGCCGCCGCCGGCACCAGCAGAGCCCGCTCCGATCACCGCTGCCGCGACCGGCGAGCTGGCCCCCGCGCCGGCCGGGCTCTCGGCGGTCTTTGCGCCGGGGCCAAAGCTCGAAGAGACCGTGGTCCCCAGCGTGCTGAACGGGAAGGCGCCGGAAGTGGTGGCCCCCAACATCATGGACCCGGACGCTTTCCCAAACCCGTGGCAGACGACGCCGATCGAGCCGCCCAAGCCGGTGGACACGGGCTCGGGGTTCTTCTCCGGGCTGGGGGCCGGCGCCCCTGCCGGCGCCAAGGATGTCGGCGCCGCCCTGACGGGCAACGCCTTTGCGCCGGTCCCGGACCCGGAGATCAGTTTTGGCCCGAGCCCGGCGATGGGCGAGCCGCAGCGCGGGTTCTGGAACGAGCTGGGCTACGGCATGGGGCACAACCTCGGCGGCATCATCGCCGGGGCCGGCGGCGCGGCGGCCGGCGGGACCGCGGTGGGCGGTCCGGTCGGGACCCTCGGCGGCGCGGCGCTGGGGACCTTCCTGGGCACCGCCGCGGCCGATCTGCGGCCTAACTACCTCCACGCCGTGCAGATGGGCATGGGCCACGACGACGCGGTCAACTACGCCATCCAGCGGACTATGGTGAGTTCCGGGCTGCAGAGCACGCTCGGGGTCATCCCGGGACCGATCCGCGGCGCGATCGGCCAGATGCTCTGGCAGACGGTCCTCCAGCCGGGGGTCGGCGCGATCAACCGCATCGCCACGCCTATGGTCATGGGCGAGCCGCAGCCGACCAACGAGGAGCTGACCCGCGGTGCGGGTCAAGACCTGGCAGCGTCGATCCTGTTCGGGGCTCTGCACGCCGGGCTGGGCGCCGGCCGCGCCCAGCCGAGACCGCCGGAAACCGAGGCCCGCCCGCCGGGACCGCCGCCAAGAGCGCCACTCCAGCTCGAACCGCGGACCATCGAGGGCGACTACACCGTGGTCACGCCGCCGGGCGAGCTGGGCGCGCCAAGAACCGAGCCGCCCCCGCCGACAGGACCAAGAGCCCCGGGGCTGCCGTCCGAGACCCCGCCGCCCGAGACCGTGGTCCCGGGACAACGGCAGGAACCCATCCCCCCGAGCATGGAGCCCGCCCCGCCGGTGGTCCCGCCGGTCCAGGCCGAGCCGCCGCCCGAGCGCACGGGCGCAATCACGATCACAATGCCCGGGCAGCCGGGCGTCCCGCCGGTCGTCAGGGCCGAGCCGCCCCCGGCCGTGATCGTCCCGCCACCGCCCGCTCCTCCTGTACCTGTCGCGCCACCAGCAGAAGCGCCAGGTGCTTCTCCTGCAGCACCACCGACGACCGTAACGACGCGGGAGCCGGAGGCACAGCCCCGTGCCGAGACGCCCGAGGCAGCACCGGACAGGGACGCGGCGCGTCAACAAGCATGGGATACCGTGCAGTCGCTTCAGCCTGGGGACGTGATCCATGACCCGATGACGGGGGACCGCATTACGGTCGCGGATGTCATCAGGAACAAAGAGGGGGAAGTTCACGGGATCGTTATCACGCACGACAACGGCAAGAACGGGAGCCTCGACGCCAAAACCGCGGGGGCGCTGTTTCTGCCGGAGCGCCCGTATATCAACGCCGCCGGAGAACGCGCTTTTGAAAAGCCGGCCACGGTAGAGCGAGCTGCGCCGGAAGCCGGGGCCAAGGCGCCAGCCGCCGAGCCCGCTGCACCAAAAATCACGACCGAACCTGACCACCTGGACCCGACCCGGTCTGTCGCGAAGAACGAAGCTGGCGAAGTTGTCGGCAAGGGCGCCACCCCCGAGGCAGCCACCGCGGACGCGCAGAAGCGTGGCAACGCGCCCTACGAGGAAGCCCCGGCAGCCAGGGCTGAGCCCGAGACCCCGGCCAAGCGTCCGGTCACCAAGGCCGAGCTGGAGGCGCTGGACAAGCGCGAGAGGGACGCCGGCAACGCGCTGAGACGGGCTGAGCGGGACCCCAAGACAACCCCCGAGCGGCTCGACACGCTGCGCCAGCGGTATGAAGAGGCGGCAGATGCACGAGACAACGCCGAGGGACCGCCCTCCCGGGCGAGCTACCAGCCCGGCTACGAGCCGACCAAGCCCCACGAACAGGACGTGGCCGAGCACCAGGCCCGGGTCGATCGGCGCGTCCATGCCGAGGGCACCGACCCGACCCCCGAACCGAGCAAAGCCGGGGCGGTGTTCCGGCTGGACGGCGGCGGCAGCGGCAGCGTCGTTCGCGGGACCGATACCAAGGGCAAGAACTGGATCGGCACCGGCCAGGTCCTGACCAGGGCAGATGTCCTGGCGCGCGCCGCGGCGGCCCAGGAGAAGACCAAAACCGCCGGCCCGACCCGGCCGGTCACGTCCGAGGCGCTGACCAAGGTCACCACCCCCGACCGGGGGGTAAAATACGAGCCGGTGACCTGGGAGCGCCAGGTCACTGACCCGGATACCGGCCAGGTCCTGATGATCGGGACCAAGGCGGACGGGACCCTTGTCGCGCTCCAGAAGCCGATCTACGACGCGCTGCACGCGGCGGCCGGCAAGGACGGGGAGATCGTCGCCGGCACCGGCAAGGACGATCGGCTGTTCGCGCGCACTGTCGATACGCACACCAGTCGGGTCGATTATCCCGGGGTCGGGATGCCGAGACGGCTCGACCAGGACCGGGCGCGCGTCTGGGCGAAAGGCGCCGACAAGCCGGCAGCGAAGGACCTTGGAAAGCCCGTAGGCCGGACGGAGCCGGCCACTGGTCCCGGGACCAGATCCGCGCAGCGCGAGCAGCTCGACAAGCTCATCGCCACCCGGGACAAACTAAACTCCAAGGCCCGGACCCCCGCCGAACAGCGCAAGTTCCAGGCGGTCGAGCGGCAGATCGCGGCTCTGGAACAACAGATCGCCAAGACCGAGGGCACTCCGCCTGCCGCGCCGAGAACCACCGAGGACGTCGCCGGCGCCTCCGATGTATCCGCCCGCGGCGGCCGGAAAGTCCCGTTCCAGGGACCGGAGCCGGTCGGCCGGCCGCGTAATCTTCTCGACTTCAAGTTCAACGACGGGACCAGTGTTTTCCGATCGGTGTTCGAGGAGGCCGGGCACGACCCCAACCTGGCGCAGAGCTACCCGATCGACCGCCAGGTCCGCATCCTGGCGCAGCACCAGAAGGACCTTTTCGGTTTTCGCGAAGTCCGCGTCCCCGGCCGCGGCGGCCGGGAGCCTACCCGGGTCGAGCTGCACCAGGCAGCCGAGGCGATCCTCGACACGACGCGGGCCTACAAGGACGGCATGGCGGCTGTGGGGCTGCCCTACGAGGCCGCCAGCAACCACGGCAAGCTCGCGCTGGAGTACGTCCCCAAGGGCTCGACCAACTGGTTCGGCCAGTACGTTTTCGACGGCACCATTAAAATCCAGAGCGGCGCCAACGCCTACGGGCACGAGTGGACGCACGCGATCGACCACATGCTGGCCGAGCGGTTCACCAACAACCCGGCCCACATGAACAACCTCCTGTCCCAGTACGCCCGGGGCAGCGGTCTTAACACCGTTGACAACGTCCAGGCCGCCTTCGCCAAGCTGATAAACACCCTCTTCTACCAGGACACGGCACTGGCGACGCGGCGGCTGGCCCTGGAAGTGGACGCCGCCAAGGTCGACAAGCAGGGCAACCCGACCAAGCAGGCGCTCAACGCCCAGGAGCAGCTGGTCAAGCTGGAGGGGGCCGGCTCAAAACTGCGCATCCACTCCAGCGAGTTCCGCAAGCTGAGCGCCCAGTTCCAGCCCGGCAAGGCCGACTACTGGGCCAGCGTTTACGAGATGCTGGCGCGCTCCCACGAGGCCTATCTCAGCCGCAAGATGCAGCAGCAGGGGCTCGACCCGCGCGGTTTCGTGATGCCCGACGAGGCCTATGTCAACATGGTCGACCGCCAGCTCAGCATGGCCTACCCGAAAGAGGCCGAGCGGCACGCGATCTTCGATGCCTGGGACGAGGTCCACCAGGCGATGGCCAACGAGGCGATCCTCTCCAACGGCAAGCCGCCCGGCGACTTTGCCGATTATGGGGCGTCCGATCCGCATCACTGGCCGATCACCGCCCCAAACACGCGCAAGACCGACTTCGCCAAGCAGGCCAGGGCCGAGATCAGCCGCTACAGGAACCTGACCTTCCGCCAGTTCAAGGAGGGGGTGCTCGGGCTCGACCCGAACCGGCCGGAGCCGCTGCCCGGGCATAGCCGCGCGACCCGGATCGCGGACGGGTTCCGCACCGCGGTCTATGCCTATCGCTCGATGATGAAGGTGATCGTCGCGCGAGCGCCGCCGGAAGCGCAGAAAATCCTGCAGCCGATCATGGACAGCGTTGCGACCCAGCCAGGCACGGGGCGTGTCATCGGCGGGACCTTCCAGGAGCGGGTCAACGACAAGTCGAACGAGCTGCTCGGGAACTACGCCAACATCCTGACCAACCACGGCTATGACCCGCGGTTCAACGACATCACCTACGAGGAGCGGCTGATGCTGCGGCATCTCCTCACGGGCGGCGGGACCAAGATGCCGAGCCCGAACGACCCGACCCAGACCGTCACGATCCCTAAAAAGATCGTCGATCTGCACGGGGACGTGCGGGACCTGCTCAACCGGACCTGGGACGAGGCGGATAGAGCCGGCCTCAACATCGGCTACGCCAAGTCCGGGTTCTTTCCACGCATCTACGACCGGGCGCGGGCCGCGGTTCATCCGACAGAGTTCAGGAAAGCGGCCGGCGAGCTGTACTCGCTGATGTTCGACCAGGAAGTCGGAACGCCGGGGGCCGACCCCCAGGCGCTGTGGGAAAAATGGTCCACCCTGCCGCGGGAGAGCCAGCAGCTTGCGGGGCAGGGCAACGCCCAGCTGCCGAACCAGATGGGCGAGCTGAACCAGAACTTGAGGCGTCAGCGCGAGATCGAGGCCAAGCCCAACCCGACCGCGGCCGAGCAGACCGAGCTGGCCAAACTGCAGGCCGAGGCCAAGCAGCTCGCGATCGACGCGCACCCCGGCTTGCGGGACTTTATCAGCGAGGTCAACGCCGCCGACTGGCACGCCAACCTGGTCGGCGGTCAGCTCGCGGATTTCGATACCTCGTCGCCCTCCGGGAAGTATCTCAACGCCCGGCAGCTGCCGCCGGAAGCCGACGAGATCATGGCGCGCGGCGGGTTCCTGCACATGGACCCGCATGTCGTGCTGCCGGGCTATTTCCACTCGGTCGCCCGGCGTATCGCCCAGGCCAAGCTGTTTGGCCCGAACGAGGAACTCCTGCACGAGGCAAAGGCCAAGCTGGACCGCATCGACTTTATGAACGGGGACGACACCACCAAGTTTTTCACCCTGATCCGGGATGTCACCGGCCGGGCCAATCTCGGCGGCTGGCATCGTTTCGCTCAGCCGATGCACAACGCCGCCTTCACCGCCGGCACCCTCGCTACGATGGAGCGGGCCGTCTGGGCGAGCCTTACCGAGCCGATGGCGGCCTCGATGGTGACCGGGGAAGTCACCGCCGGTTTCCGCAATATCGGCTACTGGCTCGGGCATCTGGCCGGGACCGCCGGCGCCCGGGACCGCACCGCGCTGGCCGAGTACCTCCATGTCGTGCAGTCGCCGATGCAGGACGCCATCATGCTGTCGCGGATGGGGTCCGATGTCAGCGACAGCATCCGGGCGAACCGCATCCAGTCGAACTTCTTCAAGGCGACCTGGCTGACCCAAGTCACCAACGCGCAGCGCGCGGCGAGTGTCGGGACCAGCCACTGGTTCCTGACCAAGCTGGCGCAGCATCTCCTCTCCACAGAGACCGGCGACCGTGCCGAGATCGCCCGGAAGAACGCCGGGCGCTGGTTCCGCGACCTCGGGCTGCCTGACGACATGCACGAAAACTTCGCCCAGATGCTGGTCGACCTGCAGGGGCAGCTGCCGACCTCACAGCTGCTGCAGAACGCCAACAGGTCGAACAAATACGGCGGGATGGGCGACGCCTATCGGCTGTCGGTGCAGCGGCTGGTCGACCGCATGATCCAGAACCCGCACAAGGTCGATCGGGCGATGCTGTCCGACGTGCCGGTGATCGGGCTCGCTTTCCAGCTGCAGAGCTTCAACTACAGCTTCCAGAAGAACGTCATAAACCCGGCCCTCGCCGAGTTCTTCGAGCACACCTACCCGCAGGCCCGAGACACCGCCAAGGCGCGCGGGGCCAGCCCCGCCGCGGCCCGCATGAAGGGCGCGGCTGCGCTCACCAGCGCCGGGGTCAACACCGCCGCGATCGTGGCATCTATAGTCGGCGCCGCGACGCTTATGGCGATAGTGCGGCAGCTGATCTTCGCCCCGGACCAGGTAAAAAAGCACCAGGAAGACGGTGACCTATGGGAGTATTTCCGGGATTTGGGGTTTGCCCGGTCGGGCCTCAACGGGGTACTCGACCCCCTTCTCCAGACCTGGAACCACCTGAAATATGCTTCCGACATCTCCGCGCTGGTTCATGGGGCGACCATCAACACTTATGCGAAGAACCTGCAGGAAGTGCTGATGCCGCAGTGGTCCGGGGAGGACCCGAACACCAACACCGCCAAGTTTAACCAAGCAAAGGCGGGCTATAACCTGATCGGGGTGCCGCTGACGGCGCTGGTCCTGAGCTACTTGAGTTCCCTGGGTCCGGTCGGCCGGGCCGGGCTTGCGTTGCCCCTCCAGTGGGGGACCTCGCCGGATGCAGCGAACCGCTTTGCGACGTGGTGGTCCGGCCCCAAGGGTCAAGTCCGACCGGGAGGCGGCGGCGGTGGGATACCCGCACCGCCCGGGATACCCAAGCTGCCGGGGATGCCCGGGATGCCCAAGCTCGGCGGCGGCGGGGGCGGCGAAACCGAGAAGAAGGGCGGGTCCTCGATGTGGCAGATGGGGATGGGTCTTGCCGACGACCTCCTCGTCCCGGCATCGCGCTACCTCGGCCCAGTCATCTCCCAGGCCCCGCTGCCGCTCAAGATAGGGGCGGGCATAGCTGGCGCCGGCTATGCCGCGTATAAGTCCTGGGAGAGCAACGCGCCGTTCCGAAACAACCCAAATCCGCCGCCGAAGAGGGCCTCACAGTGAGGTGTGCAAATCAAACACCTGAACAAACGAGGGGCAAAAATGGCAAAGGAAGATCAAGGTATTACGGGTCCCTGGTCCCCTCTTCCCTGTCCCCCTAAAGGGAAGCGACGGGGACCACGAGACACCTGACTTTTCAACCACTTAACCCCTTATCCGCTGTGCAGTGTTGGGCGTTGTTGTGCAGTGTTGCGCAGAAAACTGGGTGATCGGCACAGTTTGGGCGGGAAAGCGGGGCCGCCGAGACGTTACCCAGAGCCAAGGGGGATACATTAAAGCCGTTCGTCGGCAACGGCTTCGAGGCTCCACCCGCCTTTCGCACAGTTCCGCACACCCCGGGTTTGTCGGTACGCCCTACACGCTCCCGCGCTGAGAGCGCAACAACGCACGCCGCAATGCCTCGTCATCGGTTTTTGCCGCCGGAACATCCGGCGCTGACGGCCACTCCACCGACCCTAGTATCTCACAGAGCGCAACAACGCTCGGCGCAATGCCTCGTCATCGCTTTTTGCCGCCGGGACATCCGGCGCTGACGGCCACTCCACCGACCCTAGTATCTCGCAGGTCAGGGTGCGCCCGTCCACCAGCTGGACGCCGCTGTCGTTGGGGCCGGGTTCGCGTTCGCCGCGCAGTGCGGGACCAGCGATCGGCCAGACCCGGAGGATGTGCGCGACGTTTATCAGACCGACCGACGTGTTGACGAACTCGGCCATGGCTCATCCTTTTTGGTAGCGGCGGACGATAAAGCCGGCAGCGTCGACCGGCAACCCGGATGCCCAAGCCGGGGTCCGGCGCATCGTCTTGAGCATCCGGTCGCGGACCAGTTCGGCGTCGTCCTCGTCGACCTCGGCGATCAGCTCGTCGTGGACGGTGGCGATCAGCGGCAGGTCCTTGAGGCCCAGCATGGCCTCGACCATGACATCCCGCGCGGTGGCCTGGGTGAGGTTCTCGACCATCTTGCCGGGCCAGGATCTGAGCCTCGTCCAGCCGCCGCCCAGGCTCCCCATGTAGGTGAACTCGGGGTAGCTTTTCTCGTTTCGCTGGATCGTCTCGATCTTGGGGTCGCGGTAGACCAGGTGCCGGCCGCTCGGCAGGCGCGCCAGGATCGCCCCGGGGCGGTGGATAAAAGTGACGTAGCCGCACTTCATCGCGGCGCCGGGACCGGCCTGGGTGACCTGCAGCAGGGCGCGATGGGTGTCCCACCACAGCAGGACGATCCGAAAGTTGAGGTCCCGCCAGGCGTCTACCGCAGCAGCTGCCTCTGCCTCGGTCAGGACCAGACCATAGGTCAGTGCGGTTTGCCGGAAGCGTTCATGGCCCATCGCGAAGCCGCAGGCCAGGACCAGGACCTTCCCCAGGGTGCGGCTCGACGAGCCGATCGCCGCCGCGGTCTTGACGTAGATGTCCTCGCCGCGCCGAAAAACATCAAGCGCGTCGTCCTGTCCGGCGAGCCACGCCAGTACCCGCGCCTCGATCTGCGAGAAGTCGGCGATCACCAGCCGGCCCAGCGGTCCCGCGACGATCGTCGAGCGCAAGCAGCTGGCGACCACCCCCAACGCGCTGTCCTCGAACAGCAGGTCGAGGTCCTCCGGCGGAGCGCCGGCGCGGATCACCCGCAGCGCCGCCGGCACGTCCTTGATCGAGCCGCGGAACAGGTTCTGCGGCTGCACCCGCCGGCCGGCCCAGCGCCCGGTGCGCGAGGCCCCGTAATACTGAAAGGCACCGCGCACCCTTCCGTCGTGGGAGCACGCCGACGCTATGGCGGTCAGCTTGGCCGTGGAGGACCGCGACGCATCGAGACGGGCCTGCAGGGCCGTCCTGGGCGGTCCTGTGAGGGTTGTATCGGCGAGCGCCGCCTGCACCGTGGCACGCTTCAAGTCCTCCATATACTTGCCCTGGGAAATGAGCCACAGGCGCAGCTGCGCCACCTGATTAAGGGACCGGACCAGGCCGTTGGTCAGCCGCACGATGTCCTGGGTCAGCTTGTCCCGGGCGTCGTCGGCCACGAGGGCCAGCTCGTTGACCAGCATCCGGTCGATACCCAGACCGCGCATGTTGATCTGGTGGTCCAGCTCGAACGCCTGACGTTCGCGCGGGGACAGCTCGGGGACCCGCTTGTCCAGCTCGCGCTCGGTCCGCACGTCCTGGGCGCAGTAATCGCACAGCTGCTGGAACCGCTCGGGGTCGGTCTCGTGCCACCATGTCGTCGGGTTGAGCGACCGGGGCCGGGCGAACCTGAGCATCAAGCCGTGCGCGGTGCGGTCTTTTTGTTGGAGGAGCCCGAGGGCGGTCCCTGCCAGGTCCAGCGAGGCCGGGTAGCCCGCCACCAGGGCGCGGGCCATCGTGCAGCTCCACTGACTAAGCTGGATCGGCGGCCAGCCTGCCGGGACCAGCTGGTTGAAATAGATCGCGTGCTCGAAAAGGTAGTTATGGGCGACGATCGTGGCGCCGGCGTTGACGGCCAGGGAGAAGTCCCAGGGCGGCGCTAATCCCGAGACCCCGGGTATCCAGGTTTCGACCGGACGGTCATCTATGGCGTAGCACAGGACCGTGACCCTGGTGTCCGGGTGCTGGGCGTAAGCGTGCGCGCCGGTCTTTCTCAGGTCGGCGGTGGACGAGGTCTCAAGGTCTAAAACCAGGCGCATCACTTAGTGCGGGGGTGAAGGCACTTTTCGATTACGCTGTAAGCCCGCCTGCATCCGATGTTGATAACAAGTCTCCAGAAATATCGCGAGATCAACGCAAGTATGCGCGACAGTCCTGTCGTCTACTGACAGAGCGTGTTGCTTTAATGCAGCAATCTGTTCGGGCCAAAGCCGTGCCTCAAATGCGTTCATCTTGGGGGGAGGCCAGAACGCGCCTGTTTCTTCTGGGTAACCTGGCGCTGACCAGCAACGCCCTAATAGTGGCAACAACTCCTCGTTATCCCTGTTCGGGTCGTGCAACCATGCTTGATACTCCATTGGGATACCCATCGCACGGAACCCTTCTTTTATAAGGAGGGATAGGCAGTGAGCTAATGTCATGCTCAAAGGAGTTTGCTGCTGCATCTTCTCTTGAAGCATCAAAGCCGTAAGGGTCTTGAACGCTTCCAGTAGCTCAAGGTTCGTTGTTGCTGGTTTAGAAAAAGCGGAGCCTTCTACCAGTACGGACTTCCGCGCACGGCGACGTTCATATTGGCGTGTTGTCATCAGGGGCCTCCATGCACGAGTGCCAAAGGTGCTGGTCCCGTTCCGGCATCACCTGACAGTCCAGCATGGTCAGCACCGGGATGCCCTCGGCGGCTGCCCGGCGAACCTCCGGGCAGTCGGCGTGATGGACGGTGACCTCCAGGCCGGGACCACAGACCAGCGAAAGGTCGATCCGGTCAGAACGGGATGTCGTCATCGGCCGCCGCCATGACCGCCGCGCCGGCCCCGGCAAAGGCGTCGAAGTCATCTTTGGCGGCGCGGCGGCCGTCGAGCCGCTCGCCATCGGCGCGGCAGATCTGCAGGTTGTTGAGGGCGAAGTTGACGCCGCGGTTGCCGGCCTGGTGATACCAGAAGGGCTGGACCGTTGCTCGGGCCAATTGCCCGGCCCAGACATCGTCAGCGACCATGATCTCGTTGAGCTGGGCGTCGACCACCCCCGGCCGCGACTTGGTCCACGGCGAGATGAAAATCCCGTTTGGGATATTATAGCCTTTGTATTGCTTCTCGCCGGTCGGGCGGAACGGCGAGCGGACCCCCGCCATAAAGGTGCGGTCGGCGCTCTTGCCGGCGCCGTTGGCTTCGTCGATCGCGGCGGCGGCGGCGCGCCGCAGGGCCATAAAGGCGGGGTCGCGCTGGGCCGCCTCGTCGAACAGCAGGGAGCACTGGTAGACCGGCTCGCCGCCCGGGGCGCGGGGCCGCGGGCTGAACAGCACCGGGAAGGACAGGACCCCGATCGGGGTGCGCAAACTAGCAGCCATGTTCTTCTCCTGAGTTGGTGGGACGAGTTTCGGAGCGGACTTGCGCGGCGCAGCCGGCGTAACCGGCGGCGTCGATGTAATCGTCAGGGTTGAAGGCGCCGGAGTGCCGGCGGGCGATCTTGAACAGCTCCATCAGCTCGGCCACGTCGCCGGCGGTGAACCCGAAAAAGCCGTCATCGGCGCGGCAGCGGATGTCCAGCCAGGCGTTCCATAGATCGGCGATGTTCTTGAAGTTGATCGTCTTGTCCCCGTGGGTTGCCTGCCGGGGACCACCGACCAGGCGGGCGGCCTCTATGCAGACCCACTCCGCGGTCGGCGGGCGGTTGTCCTGGTCACTCATCGGTGAAATCCTCTCGCGCGTTGGTAGAGGTATCGCGCCCGAGCTTGACCCCGGACGAGCGCGCCTCGGCGAGGCTGCGCGCCATGTCCCAGACCCGCTTTCCCTTGCGGGTGCGGTTGAGCTGCTTCTCGATCTGGGCCGGCGAACGCACCCGGGTCTCCCAGACCTCGTCATGGGTGGCGCCCAGCTCCTGGAGCTTCTCGGCGATGTCACTGTCGGGGGCGAGCCACTGGCGGGTGGCGCGGGTCGGGACCAGGCCCCAGCCCGGGATGCGGACCTGGTGTTCGAGCTGATCGACCGCGTGCTCGCGCAGCCGTGTGATCCACAGCTCGGCGCGCTCGGCGACGTCAAGCCAGTGGGCCAGGTCGCCCGGATCGGTAGGCGGATCGTCATCGCCGAACTCTGACTGGGCCGCCTTAACTGCGGCGCCATAAAGCGCCGGGCAGGCGTGGACCACCGGGCAGAACCGACACCAGTCGCCCGGGACGAGGGGGGCATCGTCCCGGGCGCAGTGTGCGACGCCGGGGACCAGGACCTCGTCGACCCACAGCAGGAGGTCGATGACGCTGATCTCCCAGCTCCGCACCGGGGGAACTCCGATAGCGTGCGGCTGCACGACGGTCAGCTTGATCCGCTCGACCTGGTCGCGCGCGGCCTGCGGCAGCAGGTCCAGGACCCCGGCCGCGTAAAACATCAGTTGCGGGTTCTCGACCGGGGTGACCATGACCCCGGCGCCGTTCTTGTAGTCGATGACCTCCAGGACCGGCGAGATCAGCGCCGCGGCATCGACCGTGCCGAACACCGGGACCGGCGGCGGTTCGGGGAAATAGCCGGCCAAATCCACCCGGAACTCGATGTCGACCCAGTCGGCCGAGACCGCCGCGTCAAACAGGTAGTCGAGCATCCGGTTGACGCCGTCGATCAGCTCCCGATCGACCGTGATCGAGTGCCCGTCGCGCTGGTAGGTTTGGCCCAGCTCGCCCACCGGCAGCCGCGAGAAGCCCTGGCTCTTGGTCTGCTGCTCGATGAACTCGTGCGCCAGGGTCCCGGTCGCGGCATAGATCGAAGCCGGACGGTGCGGCGCCGACTGCGAGAGCTTGAAGCTGCCCGGGCAGCTGAGCCAGCGGTGCGCAGAGGACGCACCCAGGAGCGAGTGGGCCGGCTCGGTCATTTGCGGATGCCGGTCTCGACCGCCATCTTCATCACGCGCGCGAAGAACTCGTGGCCCTTCGCGTCGGGCACATCGTAGAACTTGGCGACCTGCCACTCTTTCTGGAGCGCCTTGACCTCGGCGACCTTGCCGGCGGCGTAGACTTCGCGCACCAGGACGAGCCCCTGCTCCTTGGCCTCGGCCGGGGACATGCTGGGGTCGATCAGGCCCAGATCATCGACCTGGTCGCCGGCGCCGTTGGCTTCGGGCGGGGGTTCGGCTGGTCCCAGGACATCTTCGACCGGGGTGGGCGACGTCTTTGCGGCCTTGGCGGCGCGGGCCTTGGCCGCGGCGGCCTGCTGGTTGACCTTCTTCTGCATGTCGGCGGCGGAGGTAGTCTCGGCTGTCTCAGCTGCCGAGATCAAAGCGCCGGTCAGGGCGCCGGTCAGGGCGCTAGTGCCCGGCACGCCCAGTTGTCCCAGCATTGTCAGGAAGAACCCCCGATCGACGGCGTCGGTCAGGTCGAAGTTGATAGTCGCCTGCATCATTTCTCTCCTTGGAGTTCGGCAATTTCGGA
>Ga0068858_100000703_pt1 | contig 34923 bp, 43 predicted proteins | sample KBSSwiS12_FD_66589 | JGI IMG/M metagenome (GOLD analysis project Ga0068858, IMG submission 66589) | Switchgrass rhizosphere microbial communities from Kellogg Biological Station, Michigan, USA - KBS Switchgrass S1-2 | ecosystem: Host-associated > Plants > Roots > Rhizosphere > Soil ... | reverse complement strand
CGGCACCGAGCTCGCCGCCCGGGCGCAGGACCGTTCGCCCGAGCTGGCGATCGTCCTCATGTCGGGCTACTCGGCCGAGCTCCTGGATGCGGACCGCGATTCGCCCCAGACCTGGGAGCTGCTGCGCAAGCCCTGCACCCGCGAGGAACTGGCGCTCGCAATCTCGCGGGTGATCGGCGCCGCCTGAGGCCGCCGGCGCTGTCCTACTGCAGTGTGACCGGGCTCGGCTCGAGGCAGCTCTGCACGAACTCCGAGAGGGCGGCGACGTCGGCGATGCGGATGTCGCGCCGCCCCTTCTCGGAGAAGGCGATGACCTTGCCGCGTGCCAGCTTCGACAAGGCGCGGCTCACCGTCTCGAGCGTCATCCCGAGGTAGTTGCCGATCTCGGCGCGGGTCATGCGCAGCGTGATCTGGTCGCAGCGCAGGCCGCTCTTGGCGAGCGAGTCCGCCCAGGAGCGCAGGAACTCGGCGACGCGCGCGGCGGCGGGCAGGGTGCACACCGACATCAGCGAGTCGCGGTCGCGGCCGATCTCGCGGCTCATCGCCTCGTGCAGCATGGTGAGGAGGGACGGGCAGCCGATGCTGGCCGAGAGCAGCTGGTCGTAGCGGATCGCCAGCACCTCGCCGGTGTCCATCGCCACGGCGTCGCAGGCGTACGAGCCGGCGGCGATGCCGTCGAAGCCGAGCCAGTCGCCGCGGAACTTGAGGCTCACGACCTGCTCGCGGCCGTCGGCGGCGAGGTTCACCAGCTTGAAGAAGCCGGAGGTCAGGACGTACAGGGTGTCGAACCGGTCGCCGGCCGCGAAGACGACGTCGCCGGCATGGACGACGCGCCGGCGCGGGGCTAGCCGATCGGTCAGCAGGCGGAGGTTGTCGGCGACCCGACGGCTGGCGCGGTCGTCTTCCTGCCGATCGTCGCTGCGCAGCGAGGGGAGGGCGGCGGCCGCGAGCTGCGTCCGGTCGGCTTCGTTGCGGATGGTCTCGAGCATGTCCGGCTCCCTGTGGTTGACGAATGTCGGTATGCGGCCATCCTAGGAAGCAAGCGACAACGCCAAGCCAACGCAACGCATCGCTCGGTCGCAGTGTGTAAATGGTGTGTGACAGCGTCGTAGCAGTCGGCATCGCCGCGCGCGGGGGTTGACGGATGTCAAGGTCGAGGCGGGGGGCATGGCTAGCCTTGGCCGACCGTGCTCATGTCCGATCCCTCCGCCTCGCCGATCTTGAGCAGCCTGCCCGCTGGAGCGATCCTCGGTCGTCTCCTGCCCGGCGAGCTGGCGCTGGTGCTCGCCAACGCCCGCCTGCTCGAGCGCCGGACCAGCCCGCTCGAGCGGCAGAGCCTGCTGCGCGGCAAGAACCTGGCCCTGATCTGCGCTTCGGCGAACGACGCCGATGCGCAGCTCTTCCAGCGCGCGGCGCTGGACCTCGGCGCCCATGTCGCCCACATCCGGCCGGACCTGTCGGAGCCGAGCAGCTCGGCGGTGTTCAAGCACACCGCGCGGATGCTCGGACGCCTCTACCAGGCGGTCGAGTGCCAAGGAGTGCAGCCGGCGGTCGTCGCCGAGGTCGGCCGGGAGGCCGGCATTCCGGTGTACGACGCCCTCGCCGGCCGCGACCATCCCCTCGCCCATCTGGCACGCTTTCTCGACGGTGGCGAGGAGGACGAGCGGAACCGCCGCCTCGTCGTCCAGGCCGTGCTGGTGAGCACGGTTTCCTGACGGGGCAGCTCGCGGCCGCGCATGAAAACGATCCAAGGAGACTCGATGAAAGCCGTTCACTTCTCCCGCCAGACCCTCTCCGGCGTCCTGGCGCTGGCCTGCGCCGCAGCGGTCGTGGCGGCGACGGCGCTCGATGCCGAAGCCCGGCTCGGTCCCGCCAGCCCGGCAGCGACGCCGCAGCACGCGCCGTCGGGACTCGTCCCGGACGACCCGTCACCGCACTGAGGAGCCTTCGATGCGACCCCATCCCACCATCCAGATCATCCGCGGCGAGCACAGCACGCTCTCCGCCGTGCTCCGCTCGATCGGCCTCTTGCTGACCGAGAGCCGCCGCCACGGCATCGAGCCCGACTTCCAGGTGCTGCGGGCGATGCTCTTCTACATCGACGAGTTTCCCGAGAAGGTGCATCACACCAAGGAAAGCGCCCTGTTCTTTCCGTTGCTTCGGCAACGCAGCTCGGCGCTGGCGGCGGTGCTCGACCGGCTCGATCGCGATCACGAAGCGAGCCATCGCGCCGTGCTCGATCTCCAGCACGACGTGCTCGCGCTGGAGATGATGAGCGAGGCGCCGAACGCGAAATCCCGGCAGGACGACTTCGAGACGAGGATGCATGCCTACATCGCCTCCTACCTGGACCACATGCGGGTCGAGGAGACCGAGGTCTTGCCGCTGGCCGAAAGCGTCCTGACCGAGTCCGACTGGGCCGCGGTGGACGAGGCCTTCATGCAGAACCGCGATCCGCTCACCCACCGGCAGGGGGACGATTCGTTCCGGCCGCTCTTCAAGCGCATCCTGATGACGCTGCCGGCGCCGCTCGGGCTGGGCTCGGCGATGGAAGCGCTGCGGGTCTCGCATCCGCGAGAGTAGGACCCGGGTCGATCGCCGCCTCAGGCCAGACCGCAGAGGGCCGCGCCGAGGCCGTGCCAGAGCGCGAATCCGGAGGAGGTCGCCAGCAGTGCGCCGGCGCCACGCACCGACAGCGCCGCGAACCGGCCGCCCTCGTCGGCTCGGCTGAGGCCGAACCAGAGCCCCTGGGCGAGCCAGAGGCCGAGGGTCGACGCCAGCGCGAAGCTCGCCATCACGGCCGCGCCCGGCAGGGCGCCGGAGGCGAGGGCGGCGACGAGCAGCGCCGATTGCAAAAGGCCGCAGGGCATCGCCGTCCAGCAGGCGCCGACGAGCCCGGCGCGGGCCGGCGCGGGCAGGGTGCGGAAGATACGGACCGGCTGGCTCCCGGCGAGGCGTGCCAGTTGCGGCGACGGCAGGGAAAGCCAGCCCGGGGCGCGGCCGGTGCGCAGCAGCCAGAGTCCGAGGACGATCGCGGCGACGTGCACCATGCCCCAGAGCGGGCGCAGCATCGGCGCGGCGGGCGCGAAGCTGGCGAGCGTCGACACGCTGGTCGCGGCGAGCGCGCCGCCGGCGGCATAGCTGGCGATGCGGCCGGCGTGCAGCGCCAGCATCCGCTGCGACAGCGGGCCGTCGCGACCGCCGACGGCGCTGCAGGCCGCGCCGCACATCGCGGCGCAATGCGGGCCGCCCGCCAGCCCCATCAGGAGCGCCGCGGCGACGAGGGCGCTGTCCATCAGCGCGGCCAGTAGCCCCGCTTGTTCACCTCGTCTTCCGGGACCGCGAGCAGGGCGGTCAGGGCACCGGCGAAGGCGATGCAGAACCAGTAGATGAACAGGGTGACGGAATAGATCGCCACCGGCGGCCAGTCGATCTGCGGCCCGCCGAACCAGCGCAGGTCGGCCGGATCCACGACCGCGAAGGTCAGCGTCTCCAGCACCCCGGCGACGAGGAAGGCCGGCCAGAGAATGATCAGGGCCTGGCGCTTCATCGCCTTGCGCCGGATTGCGGTGGCGTCACCGCGTGGTTGCGCGCCTGTAGGGCCGGCGCGGTTGCGCCGGCGAGCGGCGCGGTGCCGGGTGCCGGAGCCTCGACCACGACGGCGTCGGCGTGGCGGTAGGCGATCGCCAGGGTCGCGAAGCCGGCGGCGACGACGAGCGCCGGACCGGACACGACCAGCCAGACCATGCCGAAGCGCCACCAGCGCAGCGGCCGCTTCGGGTCGACCTGTCCGGCCGGGGCGGGCGAGAGATGCGGTGACGTGGACATGGCGGCGGCTTTCAACGCGGGACGACGAAGGTGGATTTCTCGAGGCGCTCGGCCAGCGGCCTGGCGTCGGCGGAGGCGGCGTCAGGCTGCGGCGGCGCGAGCAGGCTGAAGCGGAAGCGCATCGGATGCGCGCCGGGCCCGAGCGTCCGGGCGGCATCCGGCGGCAGCTGCACGGCGAGCGGCACCCAGCGCGCCTCGGTCGGGTCGAGCACGACCTCAGGGGCGTCGGCGAGGGTCGCGCCCTCGAGCCCCTCGATCGCGATCCGGAAGCGCTGCTTCTGCTCGGTGCCGTTCATCAGCTGCACCCGGTAGACGTTCTCGATGCGGCCGCCCGCGACCAGCCGGGCCAGCGTGCCGCGGTCGCGGACGATGTCGGCCTTGAACGGCGCCCGCAGGACGACGGTGGTGACGAAGCCGGCGGCCACCGCGGCGAGGATCAGGCTGTAGACGAGGATCCGCGGCCGGGCCACGCGGCGCCACATCTCGCGCCGGGTCCAGCGCTTCTCCATGCCGTTCTGGGTGGCGTAGCGGATCAGGCCCTTGGGCGAGCCCATCTTGTCCATCACCTCGTCGCAGGCGTCGATGCAGGCGGCGCAGCCGATGCACTCGTACTGCAGGCCCTTCCTGATGTCGATGCCGGTCGGGCAGACCTGCACGCACAGGGTGCAGTCGATGCAGTCGCCCTTGCCGACGATCTTCGGATCGACGCCGCGCCGGCGCGAGCCGCGCGGCTCGCCGCGCAGGGTGTCGTAGCTGATGATCAGCGTGTCGCGGTCGAACATCGCGCTCTGGAAGCGCGCATAGGGACACATGTACTTGCAGACCTGCTCGCGCATGTAGCCGGCGTTGCCGTAGGTCGCCAGGCCGTAGAACAGCATCCAGAAGCTCTCCCACGGACCGACGCCGAGGCTCGCCACCTCGGCGGCGAGCGCCTTCGCCGGCGTGAAGTAGGCGACGAAGGTGAAGCCGGTCCACAGGCCGATCGCCAGCCAGACGAGCTGCTTGCCGCCGCGCTTCAGGATCTTGGCCGCGGACCAGGGCGCCCGGTCGAGCTTGATCCGCGCCTGGCGGTCGCCCTCGAAGCGATGCTCCACCCACATGAAGATCTCGGTGTAGACGGTCTGCGGGCAGGCGAATCCGCACCACAGGCGCCCGGCGACGGCGGTGAAGAGGAACAGGCCCAGGGCCGCGATGATCAGCAGGCCGGCGAGGAAGATCACGTCCTGCGGATGGAGGACGACGTCGAAGATGTAGAAGCGTCGCGCCGTCAGGTCGAGCAGCACCGCCTGGCGGCCGTTCCAGGGAAGCCATGGCAGGCCGTAGAACAGGATCTGCGTGAACCACACCAGCGACCAGCGCCAGGTGGCGAACCAGCCGCTCACCGCGCGCGGCTGGATCTTCGCCTCGCTGACGTAGAGCGGTGCGTAGCCGCCGCTGGCGGCGACGATCGGAATGACTCCCGGAGGCGCTGCGTCGCGATCGCTCATCCGGGCTCCGCGGTCTTCAGCGCGATGCGGTCCGCCGTGTCTGCGACAGGCTCCAGACGTAGCTCGCGAGCAGGTGGATCTGCTCCGGGGTCAGGCGCCCGGCCTGCGCCGGCATCACGCTGCTCTTGCCGTGCTCGACGATGTTGGCGATCGCGTCCTCGCCCCAGCCGTGCAGCCAGACCTTGTCGGCCAGGTTGGGCGCGCCGATCGCCTGGTTGCCCTTGCCCTCGGCGCCGTGGCAGGCGGCGCAGGCGACGAACTTCTTGCGCCCGGAGGAGGCGGCGATGGGGTTGTGCGGATCGCCCGACAGGCTGAGCACGTAGTTCGCCACGTCACGCACGTCGGCGGCGCTGCCGACGGCAGCGGCCATCGGCGGCATGGTGCCGTTGCGGCCGTGGGTGATCGTCTCCTCGATCTTCTCCGGCGTGCCGCCGTAGAGCCAGTCGGTGTCGGTCAGGTCCGGAAAGCCCTTGCTGCCGCGCGCGTCCGAGCCGTGGCAACTCGAGCAGTTGTTGAGGAACAGCCGCTGGCCGATCGCCATCGCCTTGCCGTCCTGGGACAGGGCCTCGGCATTGAGCTGCCCATAAGGAGCGTAGACCTTGGCCATCGCCTCCGCCGCCCGCCCCTGGTCGGCGGCGAGCTCGCCGCGGCTGGTCCAGCCGAGGCTGCCCTGCGCGGCGCCGAGGCCGGGGAAGAAGTAGACGTAGGCGAGCGCGAACACGACGGTCAGGATGAACAGCACGACCCACCACATCGGCAGCGGGTTGTTCATCTCCACCAGGTCTTCGTCGAAGACGTGGCCGGTGCTGTTGTCGTCGGCCATGGGCTGGCGGCGGCTGGCGAAGGCGAGCAGCGCCAGGCAGGCGATCAGGCTCACCAGCGTGGTGGCGGCGATGAAGATCGACCAGCCGTCGTTGAAGAAGTCGCTCATGGTGCGGGCCGGTCGTGTTCGTCGGTCAGGGGCAGGAGGGCGGCTTCCTCGAAGGCGAGGCGGTGACGGCCGAGGCCGACCCAGACCAGCAGGCCGAGGAAGGCGACGAGCGAGACCAGCGTCACAGCGCTGCGCAGATCGTTGACGTCCATTCAGGGCTCCTTTTATTTCACGGCGGTGCCGAGCACCTGCAGGTAGGCGACGAGGGCGTCGATCTCGGCCTTGCCGCGGACGCTGGCCGCCGCCTCGGCGATCTCGGCATCGGTGTAGGGCACGCCGACGCGACGCAGGCCGGTCATGTGCGCGGCGATGCTGCCGTCGTCGACCTTGGCGGTGAAGAGCCACGGGTAGGCCGGCATGTTCGACTCCGGCACCAGGTCGCGCGGGCCGGCGAGGTGCAGGCGGTGCCATTCGTCGCTGTACTTGCCGCCGACGCGGTGCAGGTCGGGGCCGGTGCGCTTGCTGCCCCACTGGAACGGATGGTCGTAGACGAACTCCCCGGCCATCGAGTAGTGGCCGTAGCGCAGCGTTTCGGCCTGCAGGGCGCGGATCATCTGCGAGTGGCAGTTGTAGCAACCCTCGCGGGTGTAGATGTCGCGGCCGGCGAGCTGCAGCGCGGTCAGCGGCTTCAGGCCGGCCACCGGCTGGGTGGTCGAGCGCTGGAAGAAGAGCGGCACGATCTCCACCAGGCCGCCGACGGCGACGACCAGCAGGATCAGCACGATCATCAGGAAGTTGTTGGTCTCGATCTTCTCGTGACCCGACGCCGGTCTGTGTTCACTCATCTTGGGTCTCCAGGGATCAGGCGGCGGCGCCGGCGAGGGCCGTCGGCACCGCCTCGTCGGCGGGCTTGCGGGTGGCGAGGGCGGTCATCACGACGTTCCAGCTCATCAGCAGCATCCCCGAGAGGTACAGCAGGCCGCCGCAGAGGCGGATCACGTAGAACGGGAAGGTCGCCTTGACGCTTTCGACGAAGGTGTAGACCAGGCTGCCGTCGGCGTGGACGTCGCGCCACATCAGCCCCTGCATCACGCCCGCCATCCACATCGCGGCGATGTAGAGGACGATGCCGATCGTCGCGATCCAGAAGTGCAGGTTGATCGCCGGCACGCTGTACATCTTCTTCTGGCCGAACATCCGCGGCACGAGGTAGTAGAGCGTGCCCATCGAGATCAGGCCGACCCAGCCGAGCGCGCCGGAGTGGACGTGGCCGACGGTCCAGTCGGTGTAGTGCGAGAGCGCGTTCACCGTCTTGATCGACATCATCGGTCCCTCGAAGGTGCTCATGCCGTAGAACGACAGGCTGACGATCAGGAACTTCAGGATCGGGTCGTCGCGCAGCTTGTGCCAGGCGCCGGAGAGCGTCATCACGCCGTTGATCATCCCGCCCCAGCTCGGCGCCAGTAGCACCAGGGAGAACACCATGCCGACCGACTGCGCCCAGTCGGGCAGGGCGGTGTAGTGCAGGTGGTGCGGCCCGGCCCACATGTAGGTGAAGATCAGGGCCCAGAAGTGGACGATCGAGAGGCGATACGAGTAGATCGGCCGCTCCGCCTGCTTCGGAATGAAGTAGTACATCATCCCGAGGAAGCCGGCCGTGAGGAAGAAGCCGACGGCGTTGTGGCCGTACCACCACTGGACCATCGCGTCCTGCACGCCGGCGTAGACCGAGTAGCTCTTCATCCAGCCGACCGGCATGACTGCGCCGTTGACGATGTGCAGCAGGGCGACGGCGATGATGAAGGCGCCGAAGAACCAGTTGGCGACGTAGATGTGGCGCACCTTGCGGATGCCGATGGTGCCGAAGAAGACGATCGCGTAAGCCACCCAGACCACCGCGATCAGGAGCGCGATCGGCCACTCGAGCTCGGCGTATTCCTTGCCCCGGGTGTAGCCCAGGGGCAGCGAGATCGCCGCGGCGACGATCACCGCCTGCCAGCCCCAGAACACGAACGACGCCAGCTTCGGCAGGAACAGCGCCACCTGCGAGGTGCGCTGCACGACATAGAGGCTGCTCGCCATGAGGGTGCAGCCGCCGAAGGCGAAGATGACGGCGTTGGTGTGCAGCGGCCGGAGGCGCCCGTAGCTCAGCCAGGGGATGCCGAAGTTGAGCTGCGGCCAGGTGAGCTGCGCGGCGATCAGGACGCCGACCGTCATCCCGACCACGCCCCAGAGGACCGCGGCGAGCGTGAACAGGCGCACGGCGCCGTCCTCGTAGGCCGGTGCGGCCGATGCGGTCCTTGCGGCGGGTGCGGCGCCGGTGGCGGGCAAAGCAATCTCCATCTAGAAACTCCTCGGCTAGGGCGACGACGAGTGTCGGGCGAGGGCCCCCGGGGAGGCTTGATCGACGTCAAGGTCGGGGTCGTCGTCGCCCAGGATCCGCGTCCCTTCGCGGTCCAGGTCATCGAACTGGCTCGTCTGCAGGGCCCAGAGGAACGCCGCCATCAAGGCGAACACCAGCAGGACCGAAAACGGGATCAGCAGGAACAGGATGTCCACGGGCGCTCCGGAATCCGCGACTCAGGCCGCGGCCGCTTCGGCCGCCGGGTGGCGCGGCGATCGCGGCCGGCGGTCGACGCGCAGCGCGTTCAGGACGACGAACAGCGAGCTGGCGGCCATGCCCAGGCCGGCGGCCCACGGCGGGAACAGGCCGAGCAGCGCCAGCGGCACGCAGGTGAGGTTGTAGGCCACGGCCCAGGCCATGTTCTGGCGGACGATGCGCATCGCCCGCTGCGCGATGCGGCGGGCTTCGGCGATGTCGCCCAGCCGGCCGGAGAGGAGCACGAAGTCGGCATGCGAGCGGGTCAGCGCCGGCCCTTCGCCGATGGCGAAGGAGACGTCGGCGCGGGCCATCACCGGAGCATCGTTCAGGCCGTCCCCGACCATGCCGACGCGCCGCCCGTCGGCCTGCAGCGCGGCGATCGTGTCGAGCTTGTCGGCGGGCGTGGCGTCGCCTTGCGCCTCGGCGATGCCCAGGCGCCGGGCGACATCGTGGACGCGATCGGCGGCGTCGCCGGACAGCAGGCGAAGTTCCAGGCCGGCGCCGGCCAGCTGCGCCATCGTCTGCGGCGCGTCGGCGCGCAGCACCTCGGCGAAGGCGAAGCGCGCCAGCGCGCCGTCGGGTCCGGCCAGCCAGGTCTCGGGGCCGGCGGTGGCAACGGTCTCGGCGCCACCGCGCGTCGCCCAGCCCGCCGCGCCGAGCCGGTAGACGCGGTTGTCGGAGCCGATCGCCTGGACCCCGAAGCCCGGAAACTCGGCGACGTGAGTGAAGGTGATCGGCGCCGGCAGTGCCGGAGCCTGCGCGGCGAGCGCCGCCGACAGGGGATGGGTCGACGACGTCGCCAGCAGGGCGGCGATGGCGCGCACTCCGGCCTCGTCGAGGCCCGCGTCGCGGCCGGCGGGCTGCAGCTCGGCGAGCAGCACCTGCGGGCAGGCCTCGGTGATCGTGCCGGTCTTGTCGAAGCAGATCGTGTCGAGCGCCGCCAGGCCCTCGAGCGCGTCGAAACGCTGCACCAGCACGCCGCGGCGGATCAGCGCCCCGGCCGCGGCCAGCAGGGCCGAGGGCGCGGCCAGCGACAGGGCGCAGGGGCAGGTGACCACGAGCACCGAGACCATGACCCACACGGCGCGCGTCGGATCGATCATCGACCAGGCGGCGCCGGCCCACACCGCCAGCAGCAGCACGCCCCAGAGGAACGGCGCGGCGATCCGGTCGGCGGCGCGGAGCAGCGGCGGCCGGGCGCTCATCGCCGTGCGCATCAGGGAGACGATGCCGGCGTAGCGGGTGTCGGGACCGACGCGCTCGACCCGTTGCACCACCGGACCGGCGAGGTTGAAGCTGCCGGCGATCGCTTCGTCGCCCGGCCGCTTGGCAACGGGGCGGGACTCGCCGGTGAGCAGGGCCTCGTCGACCTCGGCGGCGCTCTCGAGCGGACCATCGGCGGGAAAGGATTCGCCGGCCAGCACCCGGACCCGGTCGCCCGGCACCAGGCGATGCAGGCCGATCAACTCGACCCGGTCGTCGCTCGCGAGCCGTCGCACTGCCGAGGGCAGGCGCGAGAGTGCGCCTTCCAGCGAGGCGGCAACGCGATGCCGTGCCTTCAGCGCCAGGTAGCGGCCCCCGAGCAGGAAGGCGACGAACATCGTCAGCGAGTCGAAATAGGGCTCGGCGCCGAACAGGCCGCCGGGGGCGAAGGTCGCTCCGGTGCTGACGACGAAGGTGATGAGGATGCCGATCGCCACCGGCAGGTCCATGCCGATGCGGCGCTGGCGCATCGCCTCCCAGGCGTCGCGGAACATCGGCGCCGCCGAGAACAGCACCACCGGAATGCTCAGCACCCAGGCCGCCCAGAGCAGCAAGGTGCGCAGGTCGGGACTCAGCGTGCCCGGCTCCGCCACGTAAAGCGGGGCCTGGTACATCATGACCTGCATCATGCAGAAGACGGCGACGAACAGCCGCCACAGCGCCTTGCGCTCCTCGGCCTGGCGCAGGGCGCGGGCCGATGCGGCGGCATCCGGCGCGGCGTCGTAGCCGGCGCGGCGGATCGTGGCGAGCAGGCTCGAGACGCGCGTGGCCGCGGGGTCCCAGACGACGGTGGCGCGCTGCGCCGCGTAGCTGGCGTTCGCCTCGAGCACGCCCGGCTCGGCCTGCAGTGCCCGCTCGATCGTCCCGGCGCAGCCGGCACACCAGAGCCCGGCGAGGCGAAGGTGGGAGCGGCCGACGCGCCGGCCGTCGCCGGCCCGCTCCCAGCTCGTGAAGCCGGCCTGCAGCTCGGGATCGTCGGCGATCGCCGCTTCGCCGTCGGCGCCGGACGGCGTCGCCGTCGGCGGGGCGAGGGTCAGGGGAAGGGTGGCCATGGACAGGGATTCGAGGCGGGCGAGATGATCGCGGGCCCCTCGGCGCAGGGGCTTGATCCTCGTCAAGCGGTGGCGAGCGTCGCCAGCCGAGACTTCACTCAGCGCATGTCGGCGATCCGTTCCATCCTCCTTCACCTCGACGCGGCGGGCGACAGCGTCGCCCGGCTGGCCTTGGCCAGGGAGCTCGCATCGCGGCATGGCGCCGGACTGACGGCCGTGTTCGGCGCGCAGCCCGACACGGCGCGCACCGACTTCGCCTACTCGGCCGGCGCCGCGCTGCGCGCCGCGGAGGACGAGGACGCGACGCCGTGGGGTTGCGAGCGGGCGCGACTGCGCCTGCTCTGCGCCGAGGGCGCGCCCGAATGCGCCTGGTGCGAGGTCGTCGCCGACACCGTCACCCATGGCTTCCTGGCCGAAGCGGCCTATGCCGATCTGCTGGTGCTGGGCGCGCCGGCCGCCGCCGACCGCACCGGACACGCGCCGCCGGGCTTCGTCGAATCCGTGATCCTCGAGAGCGGCACGCCGGCGATCGTCGTGCCCGACCGCAATCGCGTGCAGTCGATCGGCCAGCGCATCCTCGTGGCCTGGAACGGCTCGCCGCCGGCGACGCGCGCGCTGCATGCGGCCCTGCCGCTGATGGCGCTCGCGGCCGAAGTGCACGTCGCCAGCTGGGGCACGCACCCGCCGATCGCTCCCTACAGCCGCCTCGACATCGCCGCATGGCTGCGCCGCCACGGCATCGCCTGCCGGATGCATCTCGGCGCGCCCTCGTCACGGGTCGCCGAAGAGCTGGCGGCCCTGGCCGTCGACCTGCAGGCCGACCTCGTCGTCATGGGCTGCTACGGGCACACCCGGCTGCGCGAGCGAGTGTTCGGCGGCGTCACCCGCTCTTCGCTGGCGACGCTGCCGGTGCCGCTGCTGATGGCGCACTAGGGCCGGCCGCCGGACCGGGCGGAGCCTTGCCGGGCCGATGTCTCAGTGCGACATCAGCACCGGGATCGTCATCGCGGCGAGCACGCCCTGGGTCATGCCGCCCAGCAGCCGCTCGGTCCAGCGCTGATGACCGTAGGCACCCATCACCACCAGGTCGGCGTCGAAGTCGGCCGCGCGCGACAGCAGCGCCTCGGTCAAGGCCAGGCCGGTGCGCGTCACCCGCATCTCGACGGCGACGCCGTGGGCATTGAGCCAGCGCTTCAAGGCCTGGTGGCGCGCCGGCCAGGCCGGATCGGCGACGCTGGATGCGCGCTCCCAGGTCACGACCTGGACCTGCTCGGCCTGGCGCAGTAGGGGCAGCGAATCGGAGACCGCCCGGGCCGCCGCCCGGCTGTCGTCCCAGGCCACCAGGACGCGCGACGCGACGGTTTCGAACTGACCGGCGAATGGCAGCACGATGCTGGGACGGGCGCTCTGCAGGACCACATCGGCGACGAGATCGCGCGCCGCGGTGAAGTCCGGCGCGTCGGGCTCGGCCTGGCTCAGGACGACGATATCGTTGCAATGCGACAGGCGCACCAGCGCCTCCGCCTTGTCGGCGTGCTCGACGATGGATTCGTGCAACTCCACGCCGGCCTTCCGGCAGGCGTCCTCGAAGCGCGCCCGTGCGGCTTGCGCGCGCTCGTCGAGCGCCATCCAGACCGCATCGGCGAAATCGGCCAGGGAGGCCGACCTGCCGATCGAGGCCTCCGTGTTCAGGGGCACCGCACCGGTGGGCGCGGCGCCGACGATGCGGCAACCGAGCTCGCGCGCGAGCCGCAAGGCGTAGGCGATGCGGGCCTCGGCGCGGCGATCGTTGTCGAGCTGGACGAGCAGGCTGCGGTAGGTCATGGCGGTTCCTATCCGGTTGCGGCGCTCATGCGCCGGGCCAGGCGGCGTCGAGCTCCTGGGCGAGAGCGAGCGTCAGCGTGCGGGCCAGGTCGTGCCGGCCGACCCGTGCCGGCACATCGGAGCCGGGCACCGAGAACGAGAACGCATCGTCGTCGTCCACGAGCTCGATGACGCACAGGCGCGGCTGTTCCGCGCGCAGCGATTCGAGCAGGGCGGCGCAGCGCTCGTCATCGACCCGGATGCCGGTGATCACGGCGTCGGGCGAGGCGCCACCGACGCTGCCGCGGGCCTGCTCGATGCTGCTGACGGCATCGACGGCGACGCCGATGTCGTGCAGCAGCCGGTACGCCTGGATGCGGCAGAAGTCATGCGGCTCGATCAGCAGCACCCGCCGGCCGACGGCGCTCGCGGTGTGCGGCAGGGCCGGGCTGGCCGCCGCCCGCGCTTGCGGCAGGTCCTCCGGAGCGGCCGGGAAGCGGAGCGTGAGCGCCAGCGACTCCTCGGTCACGACCCGCTGGCAGGCCAGGCCGATGGCGCGGGCGAGCTGCACGAACAGCAGCCAGTGGACCTCGTCGGGCTCGGTCTCGTCGTCCGCTGCCGCAGCCGGGCGCTGCGAGCGGATCGTGAGCGTCGGCCGCGGTGGCTGGCCTTGCATCGCCACGTCGACCTCGACCGAGGAGCCCTCGTGGAGCGCGTACTCGATGCCGAAGTCGAGCAGCTGCGTCAGCGCCGCCGCATCGACTTCGAGCGCCGACGCGGGTGCGGCGCCCGCCGCGAGCGCTCGGCCGGCGTGGGCGATCCGCTGCCATTGCGCCAGCGCGCCGCGCGCTGTCTCGGCGAGGTCGACGCGCTCGCGTCGCAGGCTGGCCTTGCCGCTCAGCACCCGGGCGAGCTGCTGGACCTGCAATCCGAACTGCTCGAGGCGAGCCACCTCGTCGCGGACGGCGTCGAGCTCGGACTGCCAGCCGGGAGCCGCCGGATCGAGCCGTGCCATCTTGCGCTGCAGGCCCGAGAGGCCCGAGGCGAAGCACTCGCCGACCTTGCCGAGCACGTCGCTCGGAACCTTCAGCGGCAGCAGGGCGTCGCGCGACAGCGTCTGGCCAATCGCAGCAGCATGAGCATCGGGATGGCGGGCGTCGAACATGGCTGGCTTCGTCAAGGACACGCCCCCAGCATCGGCCAGGTCGGGCCGGGCGGCCTTGCTCCTGATCAAGCCGGGTGCCAACATGGGTGCGTTGACGTGCGTCAAGCCGAGTCGCGAGGCGCTGTCCACACTGGCGCTCATCGCCATGACAGGAGAAGCCATGTACAAGCGCATCCTTGTTCCGATCGATGGCAGCGAGACGTCGAAGCGCGGCCTCGACGAAGCCGTCAAGCTGGCGAAGCTCGCGGGCGCGAGCATCCATCTCGTCCATGCGCTCGACCAGTTCGTGTTCGTCGGCACCGGTGAGACCTACACGGCGGACGTGTTCGGCCTGCAGAAGGAGGCGGGCGAACGGATCCTCGGGACGGGGAAGGAGCAAGTCGCCGCCAGAGGCGTCCCGGTCACGACCTACCTCTCCGAGCCGCTGCCCGGTCGGGTCTGCGATGTTGTCTGCGATCAGGCCCGCGAGTCCGGCGCCGATCTCATCGTCCTCGGCACCCACGGGCGCCGCGGCATCGGTCGACTGCTCATGGGCAGCGACGCCGAGCAGGTCCTTCGCCTGTCGCCCGTGCCGGTGCTGCTGATCCGCGCCTGAGGCTCTCGCCCGGGGCGTCAGATGCCCATCTGGCTGAGCTTTTCCACGACCTCGTTCATGACGACGGCCAGGCGCGGGTGAGAGGCCTCGAAGCTGAGGATCGTGGTCTTGAGTTGATCGCCGAGCGTGCCGTCGCCGGCGGGGTTCTCGGGGTCGGCGAGCGCCTGCTCGATCTCCCGCACCAGCCGGTCGAGGCGCTGCCTCGCCGCCGCGTCGCCGATGTCGAGCGCGCCGAGTTCGGTGCGAAGGCTGTTCAGCGATTCTTCAAGGGGCTTCACGTCGGCGCGGCTGGAGTTTGCTGTGCGTCGATGATCTCATAGCGCCCGACGACGAAGCGCCCGGCCCCGTCGCCGATCCTCGCCGCCGGCGGATCATCGCAAGGAGCCAATGGCCCGCAATGGCTCCATCGGGCGATGTGCAAGGGCCCGCCGATCCGCACACTGGCCTCCTCGTCAATGGAGGAACTGCCATGTCTCCCGTCGCCCGCTGGCTACGCCTCACGCTCCTGGCGTGCGTCGGTGCTGTCGTGATGTCGCTGTATGCCCCGGCGGAGCAGCGCGACGCCGGCTGGGCGCCCGAGGCGATGCGATCCGGTCAGGACGCGGAGTCGAGCCGAGGCTGAGGCAGCGACCGGGCATGCCCGTTGCCTGGATCGATGCGATCGAGACCATCCAAGGAGATCTCATGGACAAGCGTCGATTCCTGTCGCTGGCGGCAGGCGCAACCCTTGCCGGCCTTGCCGCCGCCTGCACGACCACCAAGCCGAGCGGCGACGCCGACCCGGCGGAAAAGCGCAGGAGCATCAACGCCCAGGTCGACGAGGCGATCGCCAAGCTGCACGCCCAAGTACCGGAATCGCGCGAGCTCATGGCCAAGGCCAAGGGCACGCTCGTGTTTCCCTCGGTCGTGACCGCCGGCTTCGTCGTCGGCGGCTCGTACGGCCAGGGCGCACTGCGCAAGGGCGGGCGGACGACGGCGTACTACAGCAACGCGGCCGGCTCGGTCGGCCTCCTCGCCGGCGCCCAGTCGAAGGCCATCTACGTCCTGTTCATGACCCAGGATTCGCTCGACAAGTTCGAGGCCAGCCAGGGCTGGACGGCGGGGGTCGACGCCTCGGTGACGGTGGTCAACATCGGCGCCGACGCCAAGCTCGACACCAAGACGATTCAGCAGCCGATCATCAGCTTCGTGCTCTCCGGCGTGGGCCTGATGGCCAACCTGAGCTTCGACGGCACCAAGTTCACGAAGCTGGACCTGTAGCCTGGAGCAGCCCGCGCTGCTCGATGAACGAGATCACCTCGTCCAGCCCGGCCTTCGTCTTCAGGTTCGTCATCACGAACGGCCGCTGGCCGCGCATGCGCAGCGTGTCGGCGCGCATCACCTCGAGGTCGGCGCCGACGTAGGGCGCGAGATCGGTTTTGTTGATCACGAACAGGTCGCTCTTGGTGATGCCCGGGCCGCCCTTCCTCGGGATCTTCTCGCCGGCAGCGACGTCGATCACATAGATCGTCAGGTCGCTGAGCTCCGGGCTGAAGGTGGCGGCGAGGTTGTCGCCGCCGCTTTCGACGAAGACGATGTCGGCGTTCGGGTAGCGCTCCAGCATCCGGTCGATCGCCTCGAGGTTGATCGACGCGTCCTCGCGGATCGCGGTGTGCGGGCAGCCGCCGGTCTCCACGCCCATGATCCGGTCGGCCTCGAGCGCGCCGGCCACCGTCAGCAGGCGCTGGTCTTCCTTGGTGTAGATGTCGTTGGTGACGACCACCAGGTCCCAGCGGTCGCGCATCGCCTTGCAGAGCATCTCGACCAGGGTCGTCTTGCCCGAGCCCACCGGGCCGCCGACGCCGACGCGAAGCGGCGGCAGGCGGCGCTGGCGGCCGGGGATCGCATGCAATGGGCTCATGGCGGTGGCGGGCTCAGGATCGGAACAGGCGCGAGTACTGGACCTCGTGCCGCGAGGCGAGGATGGCGAGCATCGGCGTGAACGCCTGCATCGCCGCAGGTTCGGTGCCGAGCGCCGCCTCGACCGCGGCCGGAATCTCCCGCCCCAGGCCGGCCAGCACCCGCTGCCCGGCGCTCTGGCCGAGCGGTACCGCCTTGAGCGCGGCCTGGACCATGGCCTCGGCCCAGCCGGCGGCGAAGGCGAGCGTGATCGCCCGCACCGGCGCCCCGGTGGCGACGCCGGCGAGCGCGAACGCCACCGGCCAGCTCGGCGCCGGCGTCAGCGCTTCGAGATCGGCCAGGCGCGGCTCGGGCGGGTCGAGGTGGCGCAGCCACTGCGCCAGCGAGCGACCCATCTGCTCGCTCTGCTGGCGCAGCTCGCGGGCTTCGCGGCTCACGATCTGCCAGTCGTTCAGCGCCGCGATGGCGTCGAGGTCGTCGCGGCGCCAGGCTTCGGCTGCGCGGGCGACGACCGCGAGCTCCGACGGCACGAGGGCGTGGCGAAGCTGGTCGGAGAGCCAGGCGAGGGTCGCCGCCTCGTCGCCGACGAGACCGTGCTCGACCGCCGCTTCCAGGCCTTCGGAGTAGCTGAAGCCGCCGACCGGAAGGCTGGGCGACGCCAGGCGCATCAAGCGCAGCAGCACGGCCGGCTCGAGGGTGTCGTCGGCGGCGGCCGGCAGCCCGCTCATGGATGATCGTGGCCGCAGTCGGGGCCGTGCACATGCCCGGGATCATGGGCATGGGGATGCTCGTGATGGCCGTGGTCGTGCTGAGCGTGGCCGTGTTCGGCGTGGCCGTGCTCGGCGTGGCCATGCTCGGCGTGGCCATGCTCGGCGTGGCCGTGCTCGGCGTGGCCATGCTCGGCGTGGCCGTGCTCGGCGTGGGCGTGGTGGCCGCGATCCTGGCCAGGATCGTGGCCCTTGCCGTAGGCGCCGCCCTCCGGCTCGAACGGCGCCTCGACCGTCTCGACCACCAGGCCCATCCGCTTCAGCATCTCGGCGAGCACATGGTCGGGCTCGAGCTGCAGCCGCGTCGGCGTGACCTCGAGCGGCACGTGCCGGTTGCCGAGGTGATAGGCGGCGCGCAGCAGGTCGAGCGGTGTACCGTGCGCGCCGACCGTCACCGCGAGCAGCGGCTCGGCCCGGGCCTTGACCGCGATCAGCGAGCCGTCCTCGGCGACCAGGATGTCGCCGCCGCGGACCGCGCCGCCGCGCGGCAGGAAGACGCCGATGCGCCGCCCCTGGGAGTCGACGGCATCGAAGCGGCTCTTCTGCCGCGTGTCCCAGTCGAGCTCGAGCGTCGCCGCGCGGCGCACGAGCACCGGCGCCAGGCCGACGCCGCCGGGGATGCGCTTGCTCGCGATCAGCACGACGCGGTCCTTCTCAGAACAGGAAATAGCGCTGCGCCATCGGCAGCACCGTCGCCGGCTCGCAGGTGAGGAGGGCGCCGTCGGCCCGGACCTCGTAGGTCTGGGCGTCGACCTCGATCTTCGGCGTGCCGCTGTTGAGCACCATGCTCGCCTTGCTGATCGAGCGCGTGTGCCGCACCGGGATTGCCCGCTTCTTCAGGCCGAGGGCCTCGGGCACGCTGGCGTCGATCGCCGCTTGCGAGACGAAGCTCACCGACGAGACCGCGAGGCCGCCGCCGAAGGCGCCAAACATCGGCCGCCAGTGCACCGGCTGCGGCGTCGGGATCGAGGCGTTCGGATCGCCCATCGCCGCCGCCGCGATCATCCCGCCCTTGACCACGAGCGACGGCTTGACGCCGAAGAACGCCGGCTTCCACAGCACCAGGTCGGCGAGCTTGCCGGGCTCGATCGAGCCGACCTCGAGGGCGATGCCCTGGGCGATCGCCGGATTGATCGTGTACTTGGCGACGTAGCGCTTGGCCCGGAAGTTGTCGTTGCGGTCCCTGGCCTCGGCTGCATGCCGGCCCGCGGGCGGCGCCAGCCAGCCGCGCTGCGCCTTCATCTTGTGCGCGGTCTGCCAGGTGCGGATCACGACCTCGCCGACCCGGCCCATCGCCTGGCTGTCCGACGACATCATCGAGAACACGCCCATGTCGTGAAGCACGTCTTCGGCGGCGATGGTCTCGCGCCGAATCCGGCTCTCGGCGAACGCTAGGTCCTCGGCGATGCCCGGGTCGAGGTGATGGCAGACCATCAGCATGTCGAGATGCTCGTCGACCGTGTTGACGGTGTAGGGCATGGTCGGATTGGTCGACGAGGGCAGCACGTTCGCCAGGCCCGCGGTCTTGATGATGTCGGGTGCGTGGCCGCCGCCCGCGCCCTCGGTGTGGAAGGTGGCGATGGCGCGGCCCTTGAAGGCGGCGATCGTGTCCTCGACGAAGCCGGACTCGTTGAGCGTGTCGGTATGGATCGTCACCTGGATGTCGTGGCGCTCGGCCACGCTCAGGCAGTTGTCGATCGCCGCCGGCGTCGTGCCCCAGTCCTCGTGCAGCTTCAGGCCGCAGGCGCCGGCCTCGACCTGCTCCTCGAGCGCCCGCGGCTGGCTCGCGTTGCCCTTGCCCATGAAGCCGAGGTTCATCGGAAAGGCCTCGGCGGCCTTCAGCATCGAGTGGATGTGCCACGGCCCCGGCGTGCAGGTGGTGGCGAAGGTGCCGGTCGCGGGGCCGGTGCCGCCGCCGAGCATGGTCGTCACGCCGCTGGAGAGCGCCTCCTCGATCTGCTGCGGGCAGATGAAATGGATGTGCGAATCGATGCCGCCGGCAGTGACGATCATTCCTTCGCCGGCGATGATCTCGGTGCCCGGGCCGATGACGATGTCGACCCCGGGCTGGACGTCGGGATTGCCGGCCTTGCCGAGCCCGGCGATGCGCCCGGCCTTGATCGCGATGTCGGCCTTGACGATGCCCCAGTGGTCGAGCACCAGTGCATTGGTGATGACGGTGTCGGCGACGTGCGCGGCGGTGCGCTGGCTCTGGCCCATGCCATCGCGGATGGTCTTGCCGCCGCCGAACTTCACCTCTTCGCCGTAGCCGCCGGCGCGCAGCGTGTAGTCGTCCTCGACCTCGATCACCAGGCCGGTGTCGGCGAGGCGCACGCGGTCGCCGACGGTGGGGCCGAACATCTCGGCATAGGCACGTCTCGGAATCTTGGCCATTTTGGTTTCTTGCCTATTTGTCGAGGCGATGGTCGGCCTCGGGCACGGGGCGGCCCCCTCCGCTCATGTCCCCCGAAGGCCGCCTTCGGCGGCTTCCTCCTAATACTTCGCTGCGGGGGCCGCCCCATGCCCGAGGCCCGCGAGCGCCGGGTCGCCGAAGCGGCACGTCGGTGGCGGGATCGGGACGGTGGGGCGCTCTGCGTAGCGAAGTATTAGGAGGAGAGCCGGCCCGAAGCGGCGGCTCGGGGGACATGAGCGGAGCAGAGCGCCCCGCCGTCCCGATCCATCCATATCCGCGACCGACGTTCAAAGCTTTCCGCCGACAAGCCCGCGAAACCCGTGAACGATGCGATCGCCGCCGAACGCGACCAGCTCGACGCTGCGCTGCTGTCCCGGCTCGAATCGAACGGCGGTCCCGGAGGCGATGTTGAGGCGCATGCCACGCGCCGCGGCGCGGTCGAAGCGCAGGGCGGCGTTGGTTTCGGCGAAGTGATAGTGCGAGCCGACCTGGATCGGCCGGTCGCCGGTGTTCTCGACCACGACCGACACGGTCGGTCGGCCAGGGTTGAGCTCGAGCTCGCCGTCCTCGACGAGCAGGGCGCCGGGAGCGTCGGCGGAGGAGGACGGGCCGCCGCTCATGCGATCGGCTGGTGCACGGTGACCAGCTTGGTGCCGTCGGGGAAGGTCGCTTCGACCTGGATGTCGGGAATCATCTCGGCCACCCCGTCCATCACGTCGGCGCGGGCCAGCACCGTCTTGCCTTCGCTCATCAGCGAGGCGACGCTCTTGCCGTCGCGGGCGCCTTCCATGATGGCGGCGCTGATCAGGGCGACGGCTTCGGGATGGTTGAGCTTCAGGCCGCGGGCGCGGCGCCGTTCGGCCAGCAGGGCGGCAGTGAAGATCAGGAGCTTGTCTCGTTCGCGCGGCGTCAGGTCCATCGCAGTCGTTCTTGTCGGTGGGGGCGCGCCCCGGGCGTGCCGGAAAGCGAGGCAGCAAGTCCGGTGCCAGAGCCGGGGGTCGAAGGATCATACGTCGCGTCGCCGCGCGCGAGCGGCAGTGCTCAGGTGCGCCAGACCCGCGGCGGCGAGGCTTCGAGCTGCCAGGCAAGGAGGCGCCAGGCACGCCAGATCGCGGCGAGCAGAGCCATCGCCGGCTCGACCCGCGGTGCCAGCACGCGCACCACGATCACGCCGGGATCGACGGCGGTGGCGCCGGCATGGCGGCCGAGCGGATGGGCGTCGCAGGCGGCGCGGGCGGCTTCGAGCAGGGATTCCCGACGCTCGGCCGCGATCGCTCCACCGGCGGCGAACCAGAGCGTGGCCAGGGTGCGCTGCCCGGCCCAGCCGAGCGGCGAGTCGAGCAGCGCCGCATCGTCGCCGCGGACCGTGCCGCGCTCCAGCCAGCGTCCGGGCAGCTCGATCGACTGGGTGAAGCGGCCAGCGACGAAGGGCTGGTCGGACGCCGGCAGGCCGAGAGCGGTCAGGTCCCAGCCGATCATCTCCGCGCCGGGGGCAAGCGCGAAGCGGGCCCGGTTCTCGGCGATGCAGCCGCTGTAGGCCAGGGTCTCGAGCGGCAGCCACTCGAGCCGCGATCCGGCGGCGGCACGGACCGCCAGCGTCTGCGTCGCCGGCTCGCCCAGGCTGCGGTAGAAGCGGGTCGCGCCCGGGGTCGTGACCAGCGCGTGCGCCTCGGGCTCGATCTCGATCTCGATCGCCAGCGTGTCGCCACCGACGATGCCGCCGGGCGGATGCACGAGCACGCTGTGGCAGACCCGCTCGCCCTCCGGATGGAAGCTCTTCAGGACGCGCAGCGGCCCGTCGTGGCGGTCGTGGACCCGGGTGTGCCCGTCCTCGCAGCGATAGCGCAGCGCGAGGCTGCCGTGCCAGCCCACCGCGGCGTCAGGTCCGAGGGGGCATTCAGGCCCCCGCCAGCCGGCCGAACAGCTCGCGCAGGGTCTGGCGCATCTGGCTGAAGCCGTCCGAGCTCGGCAGCCATTCGAGCGCGGGAGACTCGATCCGGCGCGCCAGGCCCATCGGCGCCGGCTCGACCTTGATGCCCGGCCCCGCCGCTTCGGTGAAGGCACGCAGCGCCCGCGGCATGTGATAGCCGTGGGTGACGAGGACGATGTGGTCGATGCCCGCGGGCTTCAGGAGGGCGAAGGTGCGCAGCGCGTTCTCGCGGGTATCGCGAGAGTCGTCTTCCTGCCACTTGATCGGCCGGTTGAACTCCTCGGCGGCGATCTTGGCCGCGACCTTGGCTTCCGCGGCCGCGTCCGGCTGGCCCCAGCCGACGCCGCCGCTGAAGGCGATCGGCGCGCCGGTCTCGCGCGCCAGCCAGAGGCCGTAGCGCAGCCGCTCGAGCGAGGGGTACTGCAAGCTGCTCACGCCGTACTCCGGCGCGAAGGGCTCGACCCCGCCGCCGAGGATGACGATCGCCAGCGGCTTCTTCGCCGCGACCTCGGCCCGCAGCTCGCGCACCCGGTCGAAGCTCATCGCCGCGGGCGGCTGGAGGAACAGCTGGCCGAGGCCCCGCGCCGCGCCGCTGCAGGCCGAAAGCCAGAGCAGGACGACGCTGAGCAGAATCAGCAGCCAGCCCAGGCCGCGCCGCGGCAGCAGCAGCCGCGCACCGACCAGGGTGAGCAGGAGCAGGGGGACGGGCGGCAGGACGAGCGCCGCGAGGATCGGCTTCCAGGACTCGATGCCGAGCATGATGAAGAGGCTGTTCAAGGGCGCTTGTTGTCGGTGATTGCGGGGGCGCCGCAACGGCCCGCGATTGTGCCCAAGCCGAAGCCCTTCTTGCCGGAATTCGCGGCCTCGGGGCATCATGGCGCGGACCCCCATTTCCGGAGGCGACCCCATGAGCGAACGCGCCGACGCGCTGCGCCGCCAGCTGATCCGCAATTTCGACGAGGTTCCCAAGCAGCGCGAGTTGCGCCCGCCGCTGTACGACACCGAGTGCGCGCGGCTCGGCGCCGGCACCGCGGCCGACGCCCTCGGCATCAGCATCGACATCCTCGCGCCCGGCATGCGCGGCTGCCCCTACCACCTGCACCACGCCGAGGAGGAGGCCTTCGTCGTCCTCGAGGGGCGCGGCACGCTCCGGGTTGCCGGCGAACTGCTCGAGATCAAGGCCGGCGACGTCGCCTTCCTGCCGCCCGGGCCCGACTATCCGCACCAGATCATCAACAGCTCGGATGCGCCGCTGAAGTACCTCTCGATCAGCACCCGGGCGCGGCCGGAGATCGTCGAGTACCCCGACTCGGGCAAGTACCTGGCGATGTCCGGCCTCGGCGGCCAGGGCTTTGCCCGGATGGCGCGCATCGCTCCCGACCTGGACTACTGGGAGGGCGAGCCCTGAGCGGGCGCGCTGCGACGCCGGCCTAGGGAGCAAGCCGCTCGCGCAGCCACCGGGCGTCGTCGCGGCGGTAACGCAGCCGGTCGTGCAGCCGCGACTTGCGGCCCTGCCAGAACTCCCAGCTTTCCGGCTGCAGGCGGTAGCCGCCCCAGTGCGGCGGCCGGGGCGGGCGCAGCATGAATTGCGCCCCGTAGCGGGCGGCGTTGGCGACGAGCGTCGCCCGCGACGCGATCACCTGGCTCTGCGGCGACGCCCAGGCGCCGATGCGCGAGTCGAGCGGCCGGGTCGCGTAATACGCGTCCGATTCCTCCGCCGACACCTTCTCCACCCGCCCTTCGATGCGCACCACCCGCTCCAGCTCCACCCAGTGGAATTGCAGGGCCGCGACCGGATGCACCGCGAGCTCGCGGCCCTTGCGGCTCTCGTAGTTGGTGAACCAGACGATGCCGCGCTCGTCGTAGCCCTTGACGAGGACGATCCGGGTCGAGGGCCGGCCGTCGGCGCCGACCGTGGCCAAGGTCATCGCGTTCGGCTCCGGCAGCTGGGCGGCGATCGCCTGCTCCAGCCAGCCGGCGAACTGGCGCAGCGGATCCTCGCTGGACGCCGATTCGTCGAGCTCGGCCAGCTCGTAGCTCTTGCGCAGGGCGGCGATGTCGGTCACGGGCCGAGTATAGGAACCGGAAGGGTGGACCGGCCGGCAGCAGGCAGGCCGGCCGACTGCCAGGGGGCCGGCGGTCGTCCGCGCGCTTCTGCGTACGGGGAAGGCCTTACGTAGACCTACCACTTCCTGATTCGCCGAGCGTCTCCCATCCTCGGACTCATGCCCACCACGCGTACCGTGATCGTTCTCGCGGCCGGCCGCGGCTCCCGGTTCGCGGCCGGCTCGCACAAGCTCGCCGCCCCGCTCGGCGATGGCCGCAGCGTGCTCGCCACCACCCTCGGCCAGGCGATCGCCAGCCACCTGCACGTGGTCGTCGTCACCACCGAGCCGTTCGCCGACCTGGCGCGGCAGAGCGTCGCCGCCCGCGACGTGGTCGTCAGGCCCGAGGTCGGCAGCGACCCTGGCGCTACCGCCGTCGGCATGGGCCACTCGATCAGCGCCGGCGTTCGCGCCCGGCCGCACGCCGCCGGCTGGCTGATCCTGCCGGGCGACATGCCCCTGGTGCAACCGTCGACGCTGGTCGCGGTGGCCCGGCTGCTCGACGACCACGCGGTGGTCTACGCCCAGCACCGCGGCAAGCGCGGCCACCCGGTCGGCTTCGCCCCCGAGCTCTACTCGGAGCTTCTCGCGCTCAGCGGTGACGAGGGGGCGCGGCGGCTGGTCGCCCGCTATCCGGCGTTCGGCGTCGAGCTCGACGATCCCGGCATCCTGGTCGACATCGATACCGAGGAGGACCTGGCGTCGGCACGCGGCGGCATGCCGCCCGGGGCCCGCGCGGTCGTCGGCATCAGGCCGTGAGCGCGTTCCTGCGCGCCAGGTCGACCAGGCGCTCGATGTCGCGGTCGCGGATGCCGCAGTTGCGCAGCGAGGTCGCCGTCTCGACCAGGTAGGAGAGGGTGCTGCCGAAGCGGCCGTTGGCGGTGCGCAGGATCTCGACCATCTGCTCGTCGTCGACCCGGCCGGTGTGGCTCGGGCTGCGCCGGTCGAGGGTGAAGGCGAGCGCCCGGACCACGCCCTGGGGCGTGCGGCAGGGCAGCCACTTCGGGTCGTAGATGCCGTTGGGCATCTCCCGGTCCCAGAGGCGGCGCAGTTCGCCCTCGACACGTGCGCCCTCGATCCGGTAGGCACGGCCGCGGCACGAGCCGCCCTGGACCAGCGCGAACACCAGGCCGGGACACTCCGGCGTGCCGCGGTTGACCCGGGAGCGCATCGCCAGCGAGCGGTGCCAGCCGTAGACGGTGGCCGGCCGGTCCTCGACCGAATCGAACTCCGGGCGCCAGATCAGCGAGGCGTAGCCGAAGATCCAGGCGTCGCCGCCGTCCCAGTCGTCGACCGCTTCACGGAGCAGCCGTTCGGGGTCGCGACCGCCGGGCAGAAGGGGGTGATGCGTGTTCATCGCCGCCTAGAATCGGCCGCCGCCCGCAGAACCAGAGCCACCCGGGAACCTCATGAGCGAACAAAAGAAGCCGCCGCAGAGCAATTCTTCACGCACCGTCGTCATCTTCGCCGTGGCTGTGTTGATCGTGGTCGCCATTGCAGGAATCGTGCTCGCCGGCCGCAAGGCGCCGGCGCCGGCACCGGAGGCCGCCGTGGCGGGCATGCAAGCCACCCCCGCGGCCACGCCGTCCTCCGGCTCAACGCCGCAGCCCACCGGTTCGCCGACAGACCCGCTGCCCAAGGACGTGGCGTTCGCCGCCGGCTCGGACAAGCTGCCGGCCGGCTCGAACGAAGGCCTGGCGCGCTTCGCCGATGCGGCCCGCTCCAGCGCCAGCTCGGTCCGCCTGAGCGCACGCTTCCTGACCGGCGCGAACAAGGAGCGCGATTTCGAGCTCGCCAAGGCACGCACCGGCGCGATCCGACATGCGCTCGAGGCCAACGGCCTCGGCAGCGGCAAGATGCAGGTGGAGCTGATCGAGATGCCCGACGGCAGCCTCACTCCCGACGCCGGCAATCGCGTCGATTTGACCCTCCGCTAGCCAGCCACGGGGTTCGGGGCGAAGATCGGCCGATGAAAGCCGGCGTCGTCGAGGTCACCGAGCGCATCCGCGAGCGCAGCGCCCCCAGCCGGCGCGACTACCTGGCCCGCATCGATGCGATGCTTGCCCGGCCGCGCGGGCCCGAGCGGCTCGGCTGCGCCAACCTGGCCCATGCCACGGCGGCGCTGCCGGCGGTCGACAAGCTCCGGATCGTCGCCGAGCGCGCGCCCAACATCGGCGTCGTCACCGCCTACAACGACATGCTGTCGGCGCACCAGCCGTACGAGGGCTTCCCGGCGGTGATCCGGGCGGCGGCGCATCGCCTCGGTGCCACCGCCCAGGTGGCGGGCGGCGTGCCGGCGATGTGCGACGGCGTGACCCAGGGCCGGGCCGGCATGGAGCTGAGCCTGTTCTCGCGCGACACCATCGCCATGGGCACCGCGGTCGCGCTCTCGCACGACGTCTTCGATGCCGCGCTCCTGCTCGGCATCTGCGACAAGATCGTCCCGGGCCTGTTGATCGGCGCGCTCCACTTCGGCCACCTGCCGTGCGTGTTCGTGCCCGGCGGGCCGATGTCCAGCGGCCTGGCGAACAGCGAGAAGACCAAGGTGCGCGAGCAGTACGCCCTCGGCAAGATCGGCCGCGACGCGCTCTATGCCGCCGAGTCGGCCTCGTACCACGGGCCCGGCACCTGCACCTTCTACGGCACTGCCAACAGCAACCAGATGCTGCTCGAGGCGATGGGCCTGCACGTGCCCGGTGCCGCGTTCGTCCATCCCCATGCGGAGCTGCGCGAGGCGCTCACCGCCGAGGCGGTGCGCCTGGTGCTGGCCAATGCCGGCTGGGCCGAGGCCGCGGCCGGCGGCGAGGCCCGGCTCACGCCGATCGGCCGCCTGGTCGACGAGCGGACCATCGTCAATGCGATGGTCGCGCTGCTCGCCACCGGCGGCTCGACCAATCACCTGATCCACTGGGTGGCGGTGGCGCGCTCGGCCGGCATCGTCATCGACTGGACCGACTTCTCCGAGCTGTCGCATCTCACGCCGCTGGTGGCGCGTGTCTATCCGAACGGCAGCGCCGACGTCAATCAGTTCCAGGCGGCCGGCGGACCCGGCTTCGTGATCCGTGAGCTGCTCGAGGCCGGCTGCCTGCACGGCGACGTCGTCACCGTCGCCGCCGGCGGCCTCGCCGACTACACCCGCGTGCCCGAGCGCCGGGCCGGCCGCCTTGCCTGGGCGGCGCTGCCCGCGGCCAGCGGCGACGACACCATCCTGCGCGCCGCGACGCACCCGTTCAGCGAGGAAGGCGGCCTGAAGCTGCTCGAGGGCAACTGCGGCCGGGCGGTGATCAAGGTCTCGTCGGTGCCGGCCGACCGCTGGACGGTCGAAGCGCCGGCGGCGGTGTTCGATTCGCAGGAGGCGATGCTCGCCGCATTCGCCGAGCATCGCCTCGATCGCGACGTGGTCGTGGTCGTCCGCTTCCAGGGGCCGCGCGCCAACGGCATGCCCGAGCTGCACAAGCTGACGCCGCCGCTCGGCGCGCTGCAGAAGCAGGGCTTTCGCGTCGCCCTCGTCACCGACGGGCGGATGAGCGGCGCGTCCGGGCAGGTGCCGGCGGCCATCCACGTGAGCCCCGAAGTCGTCGCCGGCGGCGCCCTCGGCAAGGTACGAGACGGCGACCTGATCCGGGTCGACGCGATCGGTGGCCGGCTCGAGGCGCTGGTCGATGCGGCCGAGTGGCAGGCGCGCGAGGTCGCGGTCCTCCCGCCGGAAGCGGCGCTGAGCAACGGCCACGGCACCGGCCGCGAGCTCTTCGCCGGCATGCGCCGCAACGTCCTCTCGGCCGAGGAGGGTGCCTGCACATGGCTGTAGCCGACCCGGGCGGGCTGCTCGAGCCGATCGACCTCGCCGCCTTCGGCCCGGTCATTCCGGTGATCGTCATCGACCGGGCCGAGCAGGCGGTGCCGATGGCACGCGCTCTCGTGGACGGCGGGGTCCGGGTGCTGGAGGTGACGCTGCGCACCGCGGCGGCATTGCGGGCGATCGAGGCGATCGCCCGCGAGGTGCCGGAGGCGATCGTCGGCGCCGGCACGCTGCGCAGCGCCATCGACGCGCGCTCGGCCCAGGCCGCCGGGGCGCGCTTCGGCGTCAGCCCGGGCTACAGCGCCGCGGTCGCCGAGGCCTGCCGCGAGCTCGGCCTGCCGCTCTTGCCCGGGGTTGCTACTGCGACCGAGGTGATGCAGGCGGCCGACGACGGCTTTCGCTTCCTCAAGTTCTTTCCCGCGTCGGCGGCGGGCGGGCCGGCCCTGCTCAAGGCCTGGGCCAGTCCCTTCGCCGACATCGCCTTCTGCCCGACCGGCGGCGTCGGCATCGACAGCGCGCCGTCGTGGCTGGCCTTGCCGAACGTCAAGGTCGTCGGCGGCTCCTGGCTCACCCCAGCCGAGGCGTTCGCGACCGGCGACTGGGAACGGATCACGCGGCTTGCCCGCGAGGCGAGCGGCCTGCGCAGGGCGTGAGCTTTTTGGGGCTGGTCGACGGGGCGACGTCGCCCCGATCCCTCCGGCCCCGGAGCGGACAACGCTTCCGAGAATCGCTAAACGTCGCGCTCGATCAGCTCGATCTTGTAGCCGTCGGGGTCGGTGACGAAGGCGATCACCGTCGTTCCGCCCTTCACCGGCCCGGCCTCGCGCGTCACCGCGCCGCCGCCGGCGCGGATCCGGTCGCAGGCCGCCTTGGCGTCGGTGACGCCGATGGCGATGTGGCCGAAGGCGGTGCCGAGGTCGTATTCGCCGACGCCGTGGTTGTAGGTGAGCTCGATCTCCGCCTGCTCCGGGTTCGAGCCGTAGCCGACGAAGGCCAGCGAGTACTTCTGCTCCGGCCGCTCGGTCGTGCGCAGGAGCTTCATGCCCATGACCTGGGTGTAGAAGTCGATCGAGCGCTGCAGGTCGCCGACGCGCAGCATGGTGTGGAGGAATCTCATGTCGGCGCCGCCAGAGCGAGCAGGGAGGTGTCAGCCATGGTCGAGGAGGAAGCAGGTGGTGGAACCGTGAGCGTACAGCTTGCCGTCGGATCCCGTGAGGCGGCCCTCGGCCGTCGCCATCCGGCCGCCGGAATGGACGATGGTTGCCTCGGCGCGCACCAACGGAGTCTTGTCGGTAAGCGGGCGCACGATGTTGATCTTGAGCTCGGCGGTGGTGTAGGCCTTGCCCGCCGGCAGCATCGACTGCACGACGCAGCCGAGCGCCGAGTCGAGCAGGGTGGCAAACCAGCCGCCATGCACCGTGCCCATCGGGTTGTAGTGGGCGAGCGACGGCCGTCCCTGGAACGCGACCCGGCCGACCTCCGCCAGCACCAGCGTGAAGTCCAGCGTCTTCGTGATCGGCGGCGCGGGCAGCTTGCCGTCGATCAGGGCCTGCAGCATCTGCACGCCCGACAGGCCGGCGATCTGCTCGCGCGTCGAGACGCCGTAGCCGCTGACCGCCGCACGCGCCCGGTCGTCGAGGGCTTGCCACTCGGCGAGGCGGTCTGCGGCAGTCTTGCGGTCTTCCTGGCTCATGGTCTCGTCCAAATAGTTGCAGATGCAAGAATTGTAGCTACAATCATCCGATGGTCAAAGCCCTGACGTCGACAGCCGCCATGCAGGCGACACCGCGCGGCTGCACGAACCTCAAGCTGCGCCAGCTGACGCGCCGGGTGAGCCAGCACTACGACCGGATCGTCGGCGCCGCCGGCCTGAAGACGACGCAGTACTCGCTCCTCTCCTACGTCACCCGGCTCGGCCCGGCGCGGCCCGGCGACATCGCCGACGCGATGGAGATGGACGCCTCGACCCTGACCCGCAACCTCCAGCCGATGATCGCCCACGGCTGGATCGAGGTCGGCCCGGGGCCCGACGGCCGCTCGCGCTGGGTCACGGCCACGCCGGCCGGCCGGGCAAAGCATGCCGAGGCGCAACGCGAATGGAAGCGGGCGCAGCTCGCGCTCAATGCCCGGCTCGGCGAGGCGCGCGTCGTCGCCCTGCACGCCCTGCTCGACGAATGCCTGGCGACGATCAACGAGACCGAGGAGGCTGTCGATGGCTGATTCCATGGAAGTTGCCGGCGCGGCGAAGCGCCGGGTGGCGCTCTGGCTGGTGCTGCTCGCCGCCGGCGGCGTGTTCGCGGTGACGATGGGTGCGCGCCAGTCGATGGGGCTCTTCCTCAGCGTCATCAACTCCACCACCGGCCTCGGCCTGGCGAGCATCAGCCTGGCCTTCGGCGTCGGCCAGTTGTGGTGGGGGCTGACCCAGCCCGCGGCCGGCATCCTCGCCGACCGCTACGGCGCCGGAAGGGTGCTGCTGATCGGCCTGGCCTTCGTCGCCATCGGCACGGCGCTCGTGCCCTACATGACGACCACGCTCGGCCTGATCTTCGCCATCGGCGTGCTCGCGGCCGGCGGCGCGGGCTTCGCCGGGCCGTCGGTGCTGCTCGCCTCGACCGCGCGCCTGACGCCTCCCGACAAGCGCGGCATGGCCAGCGGCATCGTCAACGCCGGCGGCTCGTTCGGCCAGTTCGTGTTCGTGCCGATCGCCGGCGCGATCACCGCTGGCTTCGGCTGGGCGGTGGCGGTGCAGAGCATGGCGGCGATCGTGCTGCTGGCCTTGCCCGCCGCCTGGCTGCTGCGCGGCCGGTCGACGGCAGCGCCGGCGCCGGCAGGACAACCGGCCGCGGCGGATAAGCGCGAGACCAGCCGCGCCGCGATCGGCCGGGCGATGCGCGACCCGAGCTACCGGCTGCTCGCTGCCGGCTTCTTCGTCTGCGGCTTCCACGTCGCCTTCATCGCCACCCACCTGCCGGGCGTGGTCGCCGCCTGTCAGCTGCCGCCCTCGGTCGGCGCCTGGGCGCTGGGCATCGTCGGCCTGTTCAATATCGTCGGCAGCCTCGCCATGGGCTGGGCGGTCGGTCGCTGGCGCATGAAGTCGCTGCTCTCGCTGGTGTACGCGGCGCGCGGCGTCGCGGTGCTGCTGTTCCTGCTTGCGCCGAAGACCGAAACCGTGGTGCTGGTGTTCGCCGCCTTCATCGGCCTCACCTATCTCTCGACCGTGCCGCCGACGGCGGGACTGGTCGCCAAGTTCTATGGCACCGCGCACATGGCGACGCTCTTCGGCTTCATCATGCTGTCGCACCAGCTCGGCGGCTTCCTCGGCGCCTGGCTCGGCGGCAAGGCCTTCCAGGCGACCGGCAGCTACGACTGGATGTGGTACGCCGACATCGTGCTCGCCGCCGGCGCGGCGCTGATCCATCTGCCGATCCGCGAGGCCGCGCTGCCGTCGCGGACCGCGGCCGTGCCGGCCTGACCGCAGCTCAGCCCGCCGGCAGCGGCGGCATCGTGTAGTTGAGGGCGAGCCGGCCGCCGTCGACGACGACGATCTCGCCGGTCATGTAGCTCGCCGCGTCGCTGGCGAGGAAGGCGCAGACGCTGGCGATCTCGCCCGGCTCGCCGAGGCGGCGCAGTGGCGTGCGGCTCATGATCCGCTCCCGGGCCTCGGCGCTGCCGAGCACCGCCTTCTGCGCCAGCTCGGTGGCAATGGTTCCCGGGGCGACGGCGTTGACGCGGATGCCGCGATCGGCCAGCGAAAGCGCCATCGCCCGCGTCAGCTGGTTGATGCCGCCCTTGCTGGCGTTGTAGCTGGCGATCGTCGGAATCGCCATCACGCCGTTGACCGAGCTCATGTTGACGATCGCGCCGCCGCCCGACTTCGCCATCTCCCGCGCCACGGCCTGGCCGACGAGGAAGGCGCCCTTGAGGTTGACGCCGATCACCGCGTCCCAGTCGGCCTCGCCGATGTCGAGGAAGTCGGCGGCGCGAAAGATTCCGGCGTTGTTGATCAGGACGTCGATCCGGCCGAAGGCGGCGAGCGTGGCCGCGGTGGCGGCCTCCACCTCGGCCCGGCTCGCGACGTCGCAGCGCATGGAGCGTGCGTCGGCGCCGAGCTCGGCGGCGAGCGCCTGGCCCGCGCCGGCATCGACATCCCAGAGCGCGAGCTTTGCGCCGCTGGCGGCGAACAGGCGGGCGCAGGCGGCGCCGATGCCGTTGGCGGCGCCGGTGACGACGACGACCCGGCCGGTGAAATCGAAACGTGTCGTGGCCATGGGTTCAGGCTCCGGTGCGATCGAGCCAGATGCCGATGCCCTGGGCATTGAGCTCGAGGTCGAGCGCGAGCAGCTCGCGGATGCGTTCGTCGCCCAGCGTGACGCCGTGCGCGCGAAGGCTCTTCAGGTGGATGGCTTCGAGACCCCGCTTCAGCGCCGCGTGCCGGTCGTGCGCCCTGGCGAGCGCGCGGGCCAGGGCGACCATCTCGTCGAGCTGAGCGAGGAAGAGGCCGGCGAGCCGCGGCACCTCACGGACCGCCCCGTAGTGGGTCAGCAGCAGGCGCTGCGGCGAATACGCCAGCATGCGCCCGATCGAGCGGCGCAAGGCCTCGGGCTGGAACTGCACCGGCGTCGTCGTCGGCATGATCCAGGCGCCGCGCGGGGTGTCGAACTCGCGGTACGACAGGCCGAAGGTGTCGCCGGTGAAAAAGCTCCGGCTGCGCTCGTCCCAGATGCAGTGGTGGTGCATCGCATGACCTGGCGTGTCGAGGAACACGAGCGGCCGACCGGCGAGCTCCAGCGTCATCCCGTCCGCGGTCTTGAGCACGCGATCGGCGCCGACATGAACGAGCGTGCCGTAGGAGCGCTCCATCTCCTCCGGGCCGTAGACCGCGGTCGCGCTTCGCACGAGGCGCGCCGGATCGACCAGGTGGCGGGCGCCGCGCGGATGCGCGATCAGCCGGGCCCGGGGCAGCTCCTGCATCAGCAGGCCGACGCCGCCGGCATGGTCGAGGTGCACGTGGGTGGCGATCACCATCTCGACCGCCTCCGGTGCCAGGCCGGCGGCGTCGAGCGCGGCCAGGAGGCGCGGCACCGCGTGGTTGGTGCCGGTGTCGACGAAGGCGGCACGCCCTTTCTCGACGATCAGGAAGGCGGCGTCGAAGCGGGGGCGATGAAAGCCGGTGTCGATGACGTGGATGCCGTGATCGAGAACGTCGACGAAGGCAGGACGTGCAATAGCTGACATGGCGAATCGATTCTAGGGAGCGAGCGTGCGCGCGTTGCCGGCTGCGCCCAGAATGGCAAGTGGCGCGCCGGCAGGCGCGCCGGGAGATATCCGATGAGCAATGCTTGCATCCGCTGGGCTCGCCTTGCCGGCCTCGCCGCCGTCAGCGCGGTCCTGGCCGCCTGCTACACGCCGGGCAATCTCGGTCGCATGCCCACCGAAGCCGACTTCATGACGATCCAGCCCGGCATGAGCAGCCAGGAGGTGCTGGCCCGGTTCGGCCCGCCGACCTGGACCTTCGGCGTGCGCCAGGAGAATTTGACGATCTGGAACTACCGCTACTACCACGGCGACTGCGTCATCTACCAGGTGAGCGTTCGGCCCGACGGCACGGTGCGTGACGCGGGCACCGGCTACGACCCGGCCTGCGACGGCCCCAAGAGCCGGTTCTGAAACGACGGCGACCCGGAACCGCGCTGCCGCTGGGCGGCAGCGCCATCCCGGTCGCGCTCAGGCCGCGAGCAGCTGGCGCAGCACGAACGGCAGGATGCCGCCGTGGCGGTAGTAGTCGACCTCGATCGGCGTGTCGATCCGGAGGATGAGCTGCACCGAGCGGCTGCTGCCGTCGGCCGAGTGAATCACCAAGGTCGCGTCCTGCTGCGGGCGCAGGTCGGCGACGATGACGACGTCGAAGGTCTCGTCACCCTTGATGCCGAGCGACTCCCACGAATCGCCGGGCTTGAACTGCAGCGGCAGCACCCCCATGCCGACCAGGTTGGAGCGGTGGATCCGCTCGAAGCTCTTCGCCACCACCGCCTTGATGCCGAGCAGCTGCGTCCCCTTGGCCGCCCAGTCGCGGCTCGAGCCGGTGCCGTACTCCTCGCCGCCGAAGACGATGGTGGGCGTGCCCGCGGCCATGTACTTCATCGCCGCGTCGTAGATGAACATCTTCTCGCCGCCCGGCTGGAACAGCGTCACGCCGCCTTCCTCGCGCGAGCCGTTGGCGTCGGCCGGGATCATCAGGTTCTTGATCCGCACGTTGGCGAAGGTGCCGCGCATCATCACGTCGTGGTTGCCGCGGCGCGAGCCATAGGAGTTGAAGTCGGCCTTGACGACGCCGTTCTCCTTCAGCCACTGGCCCGCGGGCGAGGCTTCCTTGATCGCGCCGGCCGGGGAGATGTGGTCGGTGGTGATCGAGTCGCCGAACAGGCCGATCGCGCGCGCGCCCTTGACGCCGATCTCGGCATGGTGCGGCTGCATCTCGAAGCCGGCGAAGAACGGCGGCTTGGCGATGTAGGTCGACTCCGGCCAGTTGTAGACCTGGCCCTGCACGCCCTTGATCTTTTCCCAGAGCGGGCCGGGCTCGCTCGCGACCTTGTCGTAATTGGCCTTGAACGCCTTGCCGTTCATGGCGTGCTTCATCAGCGCCCCGATCTCCTCGCTGGTGGGCCAGATGTCGCCGAGGTAGACGTCCTTGCCGCCCTTGCCTTTGCCGACCGGCTCGGTCATCAGGTCCTTCAGCACCGTGCCGGCGATCGCGTAGGCCACCACCAGCGGCGGGCTGGCGAGGAAGTTGGCCTTCAGGTTCGGATGGATCCGCGCCTCGAAGTTGCGGTTGCCCGAGAGCACCGCGGCGCAGACCAGGTCGTTTCGGGTGATCGCCTCGTTGAGCTCGGGCGTCAGGTCGCCGGCGTTGCCGATGCAGGTGGTGCAGCCGTAGGCGGCGACGTTGAAGCCGAGCTTCTCGAGATACGGCAGGAGGCCGGCCTTGGTGAGGTACTCGGTGACGATGCGCGAGCCCGGCGCCAGCGAGGTCTTGATGTGCGGCTTGACCTTGAGGCCGGCCTCGACCGCCTTCTTCGCCAAGAGGCCCGCGGCGAGCAGCACGCTCGGGTTCGAGGTGTTGGTGCAGGAGGTGATGGCGGCGATCAGCACGTCGCCGTTGCCGACCGTCATGTCGCCGTGCGCGGGAAGCGCCGGCTCGGCCTCGTGCAGCGCGGCGGCCAGGGTCGGCTTGTTGGCGGCCATCTCCTCGACCGGGCGCGGCGCGCCCGGAGGCGACGCCGGCGTGTGCGGAATCTTGGCGCCTTCGCCTTCGCCGTTGCGCGCGTCCGCGGCCCGCACCAGGTG
>Ga0068858_100000702_pt1 | contig 34951 bp, 34 predicted proteins | sample KBSSwiS12_FD_66589 | JGI IMG/M metagenome (GOLD analysis project Ga0068858, IMG submission 66589) | Switchgrass rhizosphere microbial communities from Kellogg Biological Station, Michigan, USA - KBS Switchgrass S1-2 | ecosystem: Host-associated > Plants > Roots > Rhizosphere > Soil ... | reverse complement strand
CGCCACTTCCGGTAGCCGCGGTGGGTGACGAAGGCCCCGATGACGGCGGTGACGCACCAGATCGCAACCGCGGCGTACGCCAACGGCGACGACAGGTCTCCGATCGACGCGCCCAACGCGGTATAGACGAAGGCCCGAGGAGCTGAACCGATGAGCGCGCCGACGGCCATCTGCCACAACGGAACGCCCAAAGCGCCGAATGCGTAGCAGGCGAGCGCATCCGAGATGCCGGGGATGAACCGTTGACCGACAACCGCCCACAGTCCCCGCCGTTCGATCAGTTGGTCGAGCCGGTCGGCACGGTCCGTTCCGAGCAGCGCTCGCGCGCTGTCCCTGCCGGCGCGTCTGCCGATGAGGCTGGTGATGATCGCGGTTCCCACCGTCGCGCCGAGCGTGACGAACACCCCCAGCACGGGGCCGAACAGCACACCGCTGCCTGCCGCCAGTATCGGACCCGGCACGAACACCGCGGCAAGGACGGCGGCGACCACGATGTAGGTCAATGGTGCGGCGGGACCCGTGGCTGCCACCGTGCTGCGAACATCCTCGACGTCGACGACGCGTGTGACGGCGACCAGATAGAACAACCCGAGCAGAAATGCTGCGAACAGGGCGAGTCGCACGATGTGGCTCCGCCGGGTGCCCTCGGGGGAGCTGCCGCTGTCGGTCATTCTGGATGACATCCTCCCGGACGATCTTCGTCGATCTGTCAAGGCGGACAGTCGTTTATAAAGCGTCATCAATTGTTGACGTATTCGCTGACGATGCGCCTCTACGAGTCGAAGTTGGTGCCCGCGGTAACCTGTTCCCACTTCGCGATCTCGTTCGCACGGCCCTCCGCGATGTAGCGGTAGGCGGCGAGCGCGTCAGGTCCGAGGAGCAGGAACGCAGGCGGCTCGTTTGATTCAACGGCGGCGATGATCGCGGCACCGGCCTTAGCGGGGTCGCCTGCCTGGTTGCCGTCCATGGTGTCGTTCTCCTTGCGGCGTTGCCCGGCGGTCGCCGCGTAGTCGTCGATGACAGTCGCCGACTGGGTGAGCGAGCGTCCCGCGAAATCGGTGCGGAATGCGCCCGGCTCGACGATGGTGACCGAGATGCCAAGGGGCGCAAGCTCGCCGCGAAGCGCTCCGCTGAGCCCTTCGATCGCGGCCTTCGCAGCGGCGTAGTAGCCCGATCCCACAGGTGTCAGCTGGGCGCCGATCGACGAGATGTTCACGATCGCGCCCGAGCGACGCGCCCGCATGCCCGGCAGCACAGCCTTGATCATCGCGACAGTGCCGAAGAAATGCGTCTCGAACAGCGTCCGGACGTCGACGTCGTCGCCCTCTTCGACTGCTGCGCGGTAGCCATAGCCGGCGTTGTTGACCAGCACGTCGACACCACCGAACCGCTCTTGGGCTTGTTGCACGGCGGACGCGACCTGCTCGGGTTTGGTGACGTCGAGCGCGGCCGCGAGAACCCGATCGGGTGCGGCGTCGGCCAGGTCGGCCACCCTTGTGACGTCGCGCGCGGTGACGACGGCGTTGTGGCCGGCGCCGATCACGGCATCGGCGAGAGAGCGGCCGAGTCCGGTCGAGCAGCCGGTGATGAGCCAGGTGGACATGTCAGATGATTCCTTTCGACTGCCAGCCAGTATGCGTGATGCGTCTGAGACAAGGCCGCGGTCGGCTTCATGCAGTTTCGTTATCGTCAACGTGTGCACCTCGAGGAACTGGAGTGGTTCGTCGCGCTCGCTGAGATCGAGCACGTCACCGAGGCCGCCGCGGCGTTGGGCGTCAGCCAGCCGACGTTGTCGCGCGCCTTGGGGCGATTCGAAGCGCAGGTAGGCACGCCGTTGTTCGACCGCGTCAACCGGCGGTTGCGCCTGAACCCGTACGGGCGCATCATGCTCGAGCACGCCCGACGCAGCATCGCCGAGATGCAATCCGCCGTCGAACGGATCGACGCGCTGCGAGATCCCGACACCGGAAGGGTGCGAGTGGCATTTCTGCACTCGCTGGCGAGTTGGTATGTGCCGGAACAACTTCGCCGGTTCCGCGAGTCCGCACGGAATATTGCGTTCGACTTGTACCAGGGGCCCGCCCACGAGATCACGCAACGCGTTCTCAACGGTCAAGCCGATATTGCCATCACGTCGCCGCGGCCCAAGGCGCCGGGCCTCGCCTGGCACCGGCTGTACGAGGAGCGGCTGTGCCTGGCTGTTCCGCGCGGACACCGGCTGGCGGCGCGGGCCCGCGTGCGGCTGTCCGCCGCCGCGGCAGAGCCGTTCATCGCGCTCGGGGGCCAGGCCGGTTTGCGGCAGCTCACCGATGAACTGTGGGCTGAGGACAACATCGACCCCGACATCGTCTTCGAGGCGACTGAGATTCCCACGATGGAAGGCCTCGTCGCCGCGGGATTCGGGGTCGCGATCGTCCCGGTGCCTCGCCATCGCGACGACTCGAAAGTCATTCACGTCCCGCTCACCAACCTCGGCGCCAAGCGCGAGGTCGGACTGGTATGGGACCGGGACCGGGCGCTGTCGCCTCCGGGGGAACGCTTTGTGACGTTTCTCAAGGCCACGCCGGCCTGATTTCGGCGTTGCGCTTGCATGATGCGTAATTGACATGAAGCGATGAAAAACGATGCATTAGACACATCACTGCACCGTGCCTAATGTGCCGATGGTGTCCACAGAACAGTTCGCTCCTCCGGTGTGGTCCGGCCACGCACGTGGTTCGGTTGCTTACGGCCGGCTGCTCGCCGCGCTGTTCTGCGCCGGAGTCGCGACGTTCGCTCAGCTGTACTCGCCCCAGGCAGTTCTCCCGCTGATCTCCGCCGACCTGGGTATCGGGGCGGCCGGCGCGTCATTGATGATCTCGGCGTCGACCGTCGGCCTGGCGATCGGGGTGATCCCGTGGTCGACGCTGGCCGACCGCATCGGCCGTGTCAAAGCGATCGCTATTTCGGTCACCGGGGCGACCACCGTCGGTCTTCTGGTTCCGTTCGCGCCCACCTTCCAACTACTGCTGGCCGGCCGCTTCCTCGAAGGGCTGATCCTCGGAGGCGTCCCCGCCATCGCGGTCGCATACCTCACTGAGGAGATCGATCCGGCACACGCCGCAAGGGCGGCGGGCACCTTCGTCGCCGGAACAACGATCGGCGGGCTGGCGGGGCGGTTGTTGTCCAGTCCCGTCGCGGAGATCGCCGGCTGGCGTATCGGTGTCTTCACCGTGGCGGTGCTCTGTGGCATCGCCTCACTGGGCTTCGTCAAGCTCGCCCCGCAGCCTCGAGGCTTCATCCCGTCGAACCGGTCTGGCGCCAATCCCGAAGGCAGCCTCGCCCACCGGTTGCTCGCCAACCTGGGCTCGCGTCGCCAGCTCACCTTGTTCGCCCAGGCGTTCCTGTTGATGGGCGGGTTCGTGGCGCTCTACAACTACCTGGGATTCCGGTTGTCCGGAGCGCCTTTCTACCTACCGCCCTTCGCCGTCAGCCTCGTGTTCCTGGCTTATCTCGCCGGAACGTGGGCGTCGTCTCGCGCCGGTGCGGAGGCGTCGCGGTTCGGGCGCAAGCCGGTATTGCTGATGTCGGTTACGGTGATGATCGCCGGCGTCGCTATTACGTTGAGCGACAACGTCATCGCTGTCCTGGTCGGTCTGGTGATCGCCACTGCAGGGTTCTTCGGCGCACACTCGATTGCCGCAGGATGGACGGGTCGGTCGGCGCCAGTCGGTAAGGCGCAGGCGTCTTCGCTCTACAACCTGTTCTATTACGGCGGTTCGAGTGTCATCGGGTGGTTCGGCGGGCTGGCCTTCGACGGGTATGGCTGGATCGCCGTGGCGGTGACGATCATGGTGCTCGCCGTCATCGCGGCCGCCGCGGCAGCGGTGTTCCTGCCCGCCGACTAGCGCGATTAGAGGATGTCCTTGATGTCGTTCTTCAGTGCCTCGGCTTCTGTGCCGAAGACCGCCTGCACGCTGTTTCCGACCTCGACGACGCCTGCCGCCCCGAGACTCTTCAGGCGAGCCTGATCGACCTTGCTCCTGTCGGCGACCTCCATGCGTAAGCGCGTGATGCAGGCATCGACGTTCACCAGGTTCTCCCGGCCGCCGAACGCGGCGATCACCTGCTCGGCCTTGCTGTCGACTGCGACGGGCGCCGTCACCGTCGCGGTACCCGACCCGCCGACCGTCATGGCGGTCGCGGACCCGGCACCCTCGCCGAGGTTGGCCGCTTCCTCGGCCTCGAATTCGTCCTCGGGTTCGCGTCCAGGCGTTCTCAGGTTCCATCGTGTGATCGCGAACCGGAACAGCAGGTAGTACACGGCGAAGAACACGACGCCCATCACGATCAGCAGCGGGATGTTCTTCGCAGCGGGAGCCGTGCCGTAGAGGAGCAGGTCGATGAGGCCGGCGGAGAACGAGAAGCCCAGGTGTATGTCGAGCAGGTACGCGATCGCCAGGGACAGCCCCGTCAGCACCGCGTGGATGAGGTACAGCGGAAACGCCACGAACATGAACGCGAACTCGAGGGGTTCCGTGACTCCGGTCAGGAACGCGGTCAGCGCCGCCGCCGCGAGAATGCCGACCGCGACCTTCCGCTGCTTCTTGTTCGCCACGTGGATCATGGCGAGGGCGGCGGCGGGCAGCCCGAACATCAGGATCGGGTAGAAGCCCGACGTGAGGTGGCCTGCCGTGGGATCGCCCGCAGCGAACCGGGTCAACTCACCGGTGACAACTTTGCCGTCCGGCGCCTGATAGTCGCCGTAGAGGAACCAGATATATGAGTTCGGGATGTGGTGCAGGCCGACCGGAATCAGCATCCGGTTGGCGAACCCATAGACAAACGCGCCGAACGCTCCGCTTCCGCCGATGAACCTGCCGAGGCCGGTCAGCCCGGCATCGAAGACCGGGTAGAAGTAGCTCATCGCGAACGCGATGAACAGGCAGGCCAGCGACACCACGATCGGGACGAAGCGTCGGCCGCCGAAGAATCCGATGTAGGTAGGCAACTGGATGGTGTGGTAGCGATCGAACAGCCACGCGGTGACGAGACCGACCACGATGCCCGCGAACACGCTGTAGTTGATCTGGGCCTGGTCGCCGGCCTTGTCGACCTGGCCTGCGAGCACGATCGGCGACATGGTCTTGAACACCGCCTGCACCACCAGGTAGCCGACGACGGCGGCCAGCGCGGTCGAACCGTCGGCCTTCCTGGCGAATCCGATCGCGACGCCGACGGCAAAGAGCAAGGGAAGGTTGCTGAAAAGCGCGTCACCAGCGGCGGTCATCGCCTTGAAGAAGGACCCGATGACCGGGGCATGGATTCTGCCGAGCAGATCGTCCTGGCCCAGGCGCAGCAGGATGCCCGCCGCGGGCAACACCGCGATCGGCAGCATGAGGCTCTTGCCCAGCCGCTGCAGTTGCGCGAAGCCAGGGAACTGCCGACCCGACTTTGCCGCCGCCCCTTGAGGTTTCGCCGCGTCGCTCATAGCCTATGACCCTCCTCTGCTGCAAATGTCGTCCGCCGCCGAAGCTGAGCGGAAGCCTAGACGAGAACGTGTGAAGTTATGACCGTCTTGCCAACACGCTCGTATTGTTGGTGCGTGACCACGACGTCAGTCCTTGCCCCGGTCGGGGGGCGTGCGGTTCCGCTGCAGGACGTCCCCGACCCCGTCTTCTCCCAGGGCATGGTGGGCTACGGTGCCGCCATCGACCCTCCGCGCGGCGTAGTCGATGCCGTCGCTCCGGTCAGCGGCAAGATCCTGAAGTTGCTGCCGCACGCCTACATCGTGATGACGCCGGACAACGTGGGCATTCTGGTCCACCTCGGGCTGGACACCGTCCAGCTGAACGGCGAGGGCTTCACGACCCACGTCAGCCAGGGCGACGACGTCACCGCGGGCCAGGTCATCATCACCTACGACGTCCCGTCGGTGGAGGCCAAGGGACTCAACCCCATCGTCCCCGTTGTCGTCATGGACGAACGTGAACAGAGCAATGTCATTCCTTCCGACGCGGTGACCGCTGGTGCGGAGATTGCGACCGGTGCAAGCCTTTTCACGGCCAACAAGTAGATGGAAGTCGTTATCCTGGCGGACGCCAAGGAGATCGGCGCGATTGCCGCCGATGCGATCGGTGACTTGATCGACCGAAAGCCGGATGCCGTCCTCGGTCTTGCGACCGGATCATCGCCGCTGGTGATCTACGACGAGCTGGCGACGCGCCGTGCTGCCGGGCTGATCTCATTCGCGCAGGCGCGCGGATTCACCCTCGACGAGTACGTCGGCCTGCCCGCCGACCACCCCGAGCGGTATCGCAATGTCATCGACAAGGTGTTCGTATCCCGGGTCGACTTCGCTCCCGGCGCGGTCCAGGGCCCCGATGGCCTTGCCGCCGACATCCCGGCCGCCTGTGCGGCGTACGAGAACGCGATCCGCGAAGCGGGCGGCGTCGATCTACAGATCCTCGGGATCGGCACCGACGGGCACATCGCATTCAACGAGCCGGGGTCTTCACTGGCCTCCCGAACCCGCATCAAGACGCTGACCAGGCAGACCCGGCTCGACAACGCCCGCTTCTTCGGCGGCGACGTCGACGCTGTGCCGACGCACTGCCTGACCCAGGGGCTGGCGACCATCATGGCGGCCCGGCACGTCATCCTGGTGGCGACCGGTGGCCGCAAGGCCGAAGCCGTGCACCATCTGGTCGAGGGGCCGGTGAGCGCGATGTGGCCTGCGACCACCCTGCAGCATCATCCGCATGTGACGGCGCTGTTGGATGATGCTGCGGCGCACCGGCTTCAGCTCGCCGGTTACTACCGCGAAACCTACCGCTCCAAGCCGCATTGGCAGGGCATCTGAGTGCTGCTGGCCGTCGAAACCCTACTCACGGGCCGAGAACTGTTGCGGCCCGGCTGGATTGAGATTTCGAACGGTATGGTGGCTGCGGTCGGGGCGGGTGCTGCGCCGCGCCCGCCTGATCGTGATCTCGGTGCCGTGACGGTGGTGCCCGGCTTCGTCGACACGCATGTACACGGTGGGGGTGGAGCGAACTTCTCCACCGCGTCGGCCGTGGACACCTCGACCGCGGTGGCGTTGCACCGCAGGCACGGCACCACCACACTCGTCGCCTCGCTGGTCACCGCTAGCCCAGACGAATTGTTGCGCGAGGTAACGGGATTGGCCGACGACGTGCATGCTGGCCTGCTTGCGGGCATCCACCTGGAAGGACCCTGGCTGTCCACCAAGCGGTGCGGCGCCCATCAGCCGTCGCTGATGCGCGATCCGGACCCAACCGAGGTCGACCGCGTGCTCGATGCGGCAGGCGGAGCGGTCCGGATGGTGACCTTGGCGCCGGAGCGTGACGGTGCCGTGGCGGCGATCGAGCGGTTCGTCGACAGGGGAGTGGTGGCAGCGGTCGGCCACACCGAGGCCACGTATGCGCAAACGCGGATGGCGATCGCGGCGGGGGCGACGGTCGGCACCCACCTGTTCAACGCGATGCGCCCGATCCACACTCGCGAGCCTGGTCCGGTGATCGCCCTTGTCGAAGACCCCCGGGTGACCGTCGAAATGATCACCGACGGCGTGCACGTCGATCCCGCCCTGTATCGACATGTCGCGTCCAGCGCGGGGGACGACCGGGTGTCGCTGATCACCGATGCGATGGCGGCGACCGGGATGGCCGACGGGGTTTATCACCTCGGGCCGGTGGAGGTGGACGTCGTCGACGGGGTGGCCCGAGTGGCGGGTACGGACACCATTGCGGGCAGCACGGCGACCATGGACCGGGTGTTCCGGTTCGCCGTGACCCATTGCGGGCTGCCCCGTGACGAGGCGCTGACGCTCGGCGTGCGTCAGGCGTCGATCAACCCGGCACGCGCGCTTGGCCTGCCGTGCGCGGGCTTGGTCCCCGGAGCCTCGGCCGATTTGGCGGTGCTGGACGCTGACCTCGCAGTGGCGGGTGTACTGCACCACGGGTCGTGGGTCGTCGACGCGTGAGCGTCGATCGCTGAATTCACTTGCGTCACTTGCGTTTCGCCTATGACTCTCCCCGAATTTCTGTCGGTGGTCGGCGATAGCATTCGCACATGCGTTCGGATGATCGAAGCGTCGACGCCGCTCTCGAGTTGATCGAGGAGGGCTATTTCGATACTGGCCAAAGAGTCGTTCGACACGCAAACCCACCGCGAGTTGTTGGGGGTTCAGAGTCGGCTGGAAGCCGTGTCATGGAAGCAGCCCGCCATCGCGCAGAAGCTGATCGCACGGCTGGCCGCAGAGGCTTCGCCGGTCGAGCTCGGTGGAAAGAATCTGGCCGAAGTGTTGGCCACCCGGTTGCGCATCTCCAGCGATGAAGCACGACCGCGGATCAAGCTCGCAGAGTCATTGGGGCCGCGCACCGCGATCACCGGCGAAGCGTTGGCTTCCTCACGCCGCGGAGGCTCAAGCGGACGGCCTCGTCGGCCCTGAACATCTGCGCGTCATCGAGCGGTTCTTCGACCAGTTGCCCAACTGCGTCGACTATCAGACCCGTGAGCTCGCCGAGGCGGACCTGGCTCGCATCGGCAGCGGATTGGGGCCACGCAGTTTCGCAAAGCCGCCGGTCGGCTCATGGCCCTGATACACCCCGATGGGGAATTCTCAGACATCGATCGGGCTCGCCGCCGTCACCTGATCATCGGCAAGCAGGAAGCCGACGGGATGAGCAAGATCCGCGGTCTGCTGGATCCCGAAGCACGCGCCACGCTGGATGCGGTCTACGCCAAGTGGGCCCGCCCTGGGATGTGCAATCCCGAAGACGACGCTCCCTGTGTTGACGGCACACCCAGCGAGGCGCATATCCAGAATGATCAGCGCTCGCCTGCACAACGAAACCACGACGCACTCAAAGCCACGGGGCGCAATGTCTTAGCGTCGGGTGAGCTCGTTAAGCACAACGGGCTGTCCTGCACCATCGTTGTTTCCACCACCCTGCGGGAACTGGAGTCCGCGCAAGGCTATGCAGTCACCGGTGGGGGAATCTTGTTGCCGATGAGCGATGTGATCCGACTGGCGTCGCACTCACATCACTACCTGGCGATCTTCGACGAGCACACCAACGAGCCGCTCTATCTCGCCCGAAGTAAGCGGCTTGCCTCTGCGGGACAGCGCATCGTGCTCCACGCCCAAGACCGCGGTTGTACGTTTCCGGGGTGCACCGTGCCGGGCTACGGTTGCCAAGTCCATCATGCCGAACTTGACTGGGCCGACGGTGGTCAAACCAACATCACCGACGAGTGTCTCGCGTGTGGACCACACAACCGCCTGGTCAAATCCGCCGGGTGGTGCACGCGAAAACGCAAAGACGGCCGCACCGAATGGATTTCTACCACCACCGCGAGAGGTACCTGATAGCCGAAGAAGAGGACGAACGGTAGATCCGATGCCGCAGGGCGATTCCGTGCGTCTTCACAGCGAAAACGTTGTTGCTCCATTGCTTCTGGGAGAACTGTGGTGGGTATGGCAGTCGCATCGCGATGCGTGGGTTCGCTGTTGGCTGCGGTCATCGGCGCCATGATGTTTGCCCCGGCGGCGCCGGCCGAACCGGTGGACACCGGCGAATCGGCGCAATCGGTGATCGACAACCTCAAAGCCGAGGGCTACAACGTCGTGATCAACTGGTTGACGGCTACGACACCGTCCCGTTGGCGGTGTGCACGGTGGAGAGCGTCGACAACCCCGACGATTCAAACCCGAAACCGGGTGCGTTCACGACCGTCTATGTCGACGTGTCGTGCCCGAACCATCCCGACGAATAAGGCCCACGTCAGCAAACCGATCCGAAGTCTCTTCACAAATTGCCGTTTCCGCAGACGCCGCACGGGTATCCGCCTCTTTGAGACGCAGGAGGTCTGGAGATGCCCGCTTGGAGCTGGTTCGTCATAGCAGCAGTCGTCGTGATTGCCGTCGCGCTCGTCGCATTCCTCGCCATGTCAACGGCTCGTCGCAAGAGGTCAGAGCGACTCGAGAGACACTTTGGTCCGGAGTACGAGCGAGCCGTGGGCGAGGCGGGTGATCAACGGGCCGGCGAAAAGGAGCTAGCCGCGCGCGAGCGTCGGCGACAGAAGCTCGACATCGTCGCGTTGGCTCCGGAAGCACGAGCAAAGTACGACGAGCATTGGCGGGCGGTACAGACTGCGTTCGTCGACAATCCGTCGGCGGCCGTGGGTGAGGCAGATCGCCTCGTGACCTCGGTGATGCGCGAACGTGGATATCCGGTAGACGACTTTGATCAGCGCGTCGCCGATATCTCGGTCGACCACCCGAACGTTGTCGAGCATTACCGGGCCGCTCACACGCTTCATCTCGCACAAGAGCAGGGCAACATTGGCGTGGAGGCGCAACGCGAGGCGTTCGTCCACTACCGCGCGCTCTTTGAACAGCTGCTCGACACCAATGTCGACAGTCGTAACGAAAAGCCAAAGGAGGCAAAGCATGACAACCCACGACCAGCAGATCAACACCACCACATCAGCCCGAGCTGACCAACCGCTAGTCCCAGCTGACCAATCGCCAGTCCCAGCTGACCAACCGTCATCAGTCCCGGCTGACCAACCGTCGTCGGCCCATACCGACACCGACTTGTCAAGGACGCAACCCGCGCCTATCACCGCGACGGATGAGCCAACTACGGCATCCTCAACCGCCGAATCCGGAAAGTCGAGTGACAGATCACTTTTCGCCGACAACGACCTTTCAAGCTTGCGCTCGCGTTGGGATGACGTTCAGGTGGGTTTCGTCGACGACCCCAAAGACTGCGTGCAGAAGGCCGACGCCCTCGTAGCGGACGTCGTTCAAGAGCTCACCACCGGCTTTTCTGACGCGCGCTCGCGGCTGGAAGCGCAATGGGCCCGGGGCGAGGACGCCTCTACTGAAGACCTCCGTCAAGCGCTCAAGCGCTACCGCGAGTTCTTCGACCGGCTGCTCGCCGTCTGATAAGCGGTTTCATCGGCTTTCGGCGAACGCCGGTGCGACGAAGCGTTGCAGCATCTGGTGTTCGGCGTGTGGATCCGTGTCCGGCCAGAACAGCAGCGACAGCACCAACCGCACGATCCATCGCGCCGCAGGCGCGTCGCCGTCGGCGAGTCCGGTGAGTTCGGTGGCGAAGTCGGCCACCGCCGGCGACGCGGCCAACCAATTCCACCCACCCCCGCGGGCCGAGTCCACGAACATCTGGCCCGCGGGATCGGCGCGGATTTCCGCGACGGCGACTTCGATCGCGGTGAGGACCCGGTCCGGACCGGTCCGTCCCTCGACGCTGGCCCGCACGATTTCGGTGATCCGGGTGGCTGCGCGCGCCAGCACCGCTTCGCGGATGTCTTTCTTGCCGCCGACGTAGCGGTAGATGGTGGCCCTCGAACAGTGCGTGGCTGCGGCCAATGCGTCGACGTTGAACGCGTCCATCCCGTCGCGATAGATCAGCTCGGTCGCCGTTGCGTAGATGCGCTCTGTCGCGGTCGCGCGCCGACCGCCGTCGAACAGCCAGTCGTGAGGCATACACCCTCCAGCGGTTGAAACAGCAGTCTGATTTATCTCAGTACTGAGACAGATTCCCATAGTTTTCTCACGTCCGACGCAGGTAGCCGACGCGGCGTGAGACGGCGATGAGCGTTGCCGCGTCCGCACGGTTATCGACTCTCGCGTGAGCCGTTGACCGCCCGCATTCACGTTGGTCAACATCTAGAAATGCCAGTTCTCCATGATCCGGTTGAGTTCTTCGGTGTCGATGCGCTGCAAGACCCGTACCCGCTCTACGATCGCCTGCGCGCCGAGGGGTCGGTCCACCGCATCGGCGACTCCGGGTTCTACCTGGTCTGCAACTGGGAGGCCATCACCGAGGTCATCAACCGTCCCGAGGATTTCTCATCGAACCTGACCGCGACGATGATGTTCACGGCCGAGGGCGCCGTCGTCCCGTTCGAGCTGGATGCGCTCGGTGGACCCACACAGATTCTGGCCACCGCGGATGACCCCGCACATGCGGCGCATCGAAAGATGCTGGTGGCGCAACTGGCAGCCAAGCGGATTCGCGCAATTGAGACCTTCATAGCCGACACCTTCGACCGGCTGTGGACGGACAATCTCCGCGGCGGACGCATCGAATGGATGGGAACGCTTGCCAACAGGCTGCCGATGATGGTCGTCGCGCGGTTGGTCGGTGTGCCCGCCGAGGACGTCGACCACTTGATCAGGTTGTCGTGCCTGAGCACCCAATTGCTCGATGGTGTCGTCGACGAGGAGCATCTGGCGGCGTCGGGGGCCGCGGCCATGGAACTGGGCACCTATATCCACCGCCAGTTCGGCCGTGCGGCTGCCGATCCCCGGGACGACTTGCTCGGCGCCCTCGCTACCGCCTGCAGTGCAGGAGAATTCGACGAACTGACCGCCCAGCTGATGATGATCATTCTCTTCAGCGCGGGCGGTGAATCGACCGGCTCACTGCTCGGCAATGCGATGGGGATCTTGGCGACGCAGCCCGAACTTCAACGACAACTCCGCGAGAATCCCGACCTGCTCGGGCCGTTCATCGAAGAGGCGTTGCGCTACGAACCACCGTTCCGCGGCCACTATCGTCACGTCGTCGCCGACACCGCGCTGGGTGGCACCGACCTGCCCGCGGGGTCCCGCCTGCTGCTGTTGTGGGGGGCGGCGAACCGCGACACGGCCCAATTCGACACGCCGCATGTGTTCCGGCTCGACCGGCGAAGCGGCAAGGGGCACATCACCTTCGGCAAGGGCGCGCACTTCTGCGTCGGCGCCGCACTGGCACGCCTAGAGGCTCGCATCGTGCTGCGCGCGGTGCTCGACCGCACCTCACGAATCGAAGCCGTCGATATCGGGCCGTGGCTGTCCAGCATTCTGGTCCGCCGCCGCGAGCATCTCGTATTGGCCGTCGAATGACTGGCTACGGCTGCGGGTAGGGCGCAAACCGCTTGTCGAAGCCCGACTTTCGCAACGCGATCTGATCCAGCCGATCCTGGGGAGCGGCGTAGACGGTATTCGGCGGCAGCACATCGGCCAGCTCGTCCAGGGAGACCACCTGCGAGCTGACGGTCGGCAAGTCCGACGACTGCGGATCGAGGTCCTGGAACCGGATCGAGATCGTGCCCTGGTTCAGGCCGCCCGTCGACACCCAATTCCAGACGCCCGGATCCTGCGGCGAGACGACGATCGTGTACGTCCCGTCCGGGTTCGGCTTGGCTTGCGTCAACGCGTTGTTCAGGCTCGTCTGCTGATCCCAGTAGTTGTCGGTGATCGTCCAGTCGTTGGTAACCGGAACCACGAAGTAGCCGGCGTCGCCGGGATCGATGGTGATGACCAGAGCCTGGTCATCGTCGAGCTGAAAATACCCGGCACTCTGCAACTGGGTCGCGAGGAACTCGGCGTTGCTTGTGGGGTCGGTCAGCACGTTGGGCTGCCGAGGCTCGCCGGTGGTCGGGTCGATGGTCGCCACCTTGACGTACGTCGACTCCATCTGCAGGCCGATCGCCATGATCACGGCGGTGAGGGTGCCGCGCAGCACCGGCGGCAGGTCTGGCAGCGGCGGAACCAGCGACACCAGCGTCGTCAGCAACGGGCTTTTCGTCACCGTCGGTCCGATGAACGGGATCGCGAATCCGCCCAACTGGGCGAACAGGCTGTTGGGCGGTCCGCTGACGCGCTCGATCGACAGGCTCATCGGATCCTGGGCGTTCCAGTCCGACAGGGTGTTTCGCACCGCGATCAACGTGGTGTCGTCGGTGATCTGGATGTGATTCGGCCCCGGTCCGGTTGGTGAACTGCTCACGGTGATCGTGAACGAGCCGTCAGGGTTGAGCTCGAGTTCGTCGCCGGTGACGACCGATGCCGTGGTCCCCGTCAGACCGGTCAGCACGCTGAACGTGGTGTCGGCAGGCATGTCGCCGGTGAAGCGACCTGTGATCACGTAGGACGAGGTGCTGTTCACCGCCATGAAGCGATAGATCGTGTCCGGATTGTCGTACAGGATGCGCGATCCCGCGACGTCCTGCCGGTACCAGGTGTGCGGAGGAGCCACCTGCATGACGGCCGTCGGGGTCATCGGGTTGAGCAGTTGCTGCTGGAACGCGGCACCCATGGCGTACTCGTCGACGGCCTCGTCCAGCGCGTCGAGGTTTGCCTGATCGGGTCCGCCGACGAGCCTGAACTGTTTTTCTGCGGTTGAGTGCCAGCCGAATTGGAGAACGCGCTTCATCAACTTGACCGGAAGCGTGTTGACGGTTTCGGCGGCCCGTTGCTCCGCGGCGAGTTGTTCGGGGGTTCCGAGTGGGCTGACCGCTACCGTCTGGGTCGAGGAGGCTTGTTCGGCTTCGCGGCTCGCAGTGCCCAGCGTCGACACCACCGCGAGCGACTCCGCTGGCGCGACCGGCTTCGGTTTCGCAGTGTTCAGCGTGCTCGACGCAGACCTGATGGAAACAGTGCGTTTCGCGATGGTGGTCTCGGTGATCGATTTCTTGGCGGTGGTGTCCGGTTTTTCGGCGGGCTTGGTCGCGGATCGTGATGTTTTGCGGTCGTCATCATTTATTGACGACGTGGACTCGGTGCTAGCGCTGGAAGCCTTGCGCGTTGACTTCTTGCGGTCCCCGTCCCGATGAGTCTTCGACGCACTACTCGATGTTGCGGAAGACGAACTGCTGGAGTTCGAGGATCCCGCGTCCGAGGCGCTCGTTTTTCCGTCGTCCGCGTTCGCGATTGCTGGGCTGTTGGCGATCGCCGCCCCGATCCCGAGCGCGACCGCTAATCCGCCGACCCTGCCGATGAACCGTCCGTACCTAAATGGCGTCGTTGCCACGGGGCGAATCCTTCCGCCGGGCGTCCACCGACCGCAAACGCCTTGCCGGTACCGTAGTCACATGACTACAGTTCGTGCAAGAGTCGCCGCGCCGCGCACTGGTATGCCCCTGGGCAGGACTGAGGTCGTCGCGGCGGTCCTGGAGACTGCAGCTGACCTGTTTGCCGAACGCGGACCCGCGGCAACCTCGATCCGCGACATCGCGGCGCGCTCGCGGGTCAACCACGGACTGATCCACCGCCATTTCGGCAGCAAGGACGCCTTGGTGGGCGCGGTGCTCGATCACCTCGGCCAGCACCTGGCCGGACTCTTGGACGCGAAGGCGGATGGAAGCGCGATCGGCGCAGCGGTCGACCGTCAAATGCGGGTGATCGCTCGCACGTCACTGGACGGGTATTCGATCGGTGAACTCCAGCATCGCTTTCCCACGATGGAGCTGATGCTAAAGAGCGTCCGTGGGCGGCACTCAACTGAGCTCGGCGCGCGGCTGGCCGCCGCACACACGATCGCATTGCAGCTCGGCTGGTGCCTGTTCGGCGACTTCCTGCGCGCGTCAACCGGTCTGGAGGACGTTGACGATCGCACGTTCGCCCGTTCCGTCGGCAACACCGTCAATCAGATTCTCGACGCTCCGCTGTAAAACCTCTCAGGCCAACGGGCCGGTGACCGACTCGGCGGCCGCCACCAGCGCGCCCGAGGAAGCCAGCGCGACAACGGCGTCGATCTCCGGCGACAGGTACCGGTCGGTGCCGGGCCCCGCGACGGAATCCCGGATCGCGGTGATGACGGCCGCGGTGGCAGGCGATGCCGCAAGCGGGGCGCGCATGTCGATGCCGCGCGCCGCGGTGTACACCTCGATCGCCAACACTCGGGTCAGGCCGTCGATGGCCCGCCGCAACTTGCGCGCCGCCGACCACCCCATGGAGACGTGATCTTCCTGCATCGCGGACGACGGGATCGAGTCGACGCTGGCCGGGTTGGCCAGCCGCTTGAGTTCGGAGACGATCGCGGCCTGCGTGTACTGGGCGATCATGTGTCCGCTGTCCACGCCGGGATCGTCGGCGAGGAACGGGTTGAGGCCGTGGCTGCGGGCGACATCCAGGAATCGGTCGGTGCGCCGCTCGCTGATGCTCGCGAGGTCCGCCACTGCGATGGCGAGGAAGTCGAGCACATAGCCGACCGGGGCGCCGTGGAAGTTGCCATTCGATTCCACCCGCCCGTCGAGCGTGACGACGGGATTGTCTACGGCGCTGGCCAATTCGCGGCCGGCGACTGTGCGGGCATGCTCGACGGTGTCACGTGCCGCGCCTGCGACCTGGGGTGCACAGCGCAGCGAGTACGCGTCCTGGACCAGTGCGCAGTCCGGCCCGCTGTGGCTCGCAACGATGGGCGAGTCGGCGAGCACGCGCCGCATGTTGGCGGCAGCGGCCCCCTGCCCCGGATGCGGGCGCATGGCTTGCAGATCCTCCGCGAACACCCGGTCGCTGCCGAGCAGTCCTTCCACACTCATGGCCGCCGCGACGTCGGCCAGTTTCAGCAGCCGGTCCAGGTCACGAAGCGCGAGCACCAGCATGCCGAGCATGCCGTCGGTGCCGTTGATCAGTGCCAGCCCCTCCTTCTCCGCGAGCACGACCGGTTCGATGCCGTGCCGGGCAAGCGCGTCGGCGGAGGGCAGCAGTTCGCCGTCCGCTGTGCGTACGGAACCCTCGCCTATCACGGCAAGTGCCACGTGGGCCAGCGGCGCGAGATCGCCGGAGCAGCCGAGGCTTCCGTACTCGTAGACCACGGGCGTCAGCCCAGCGGACAGCATCGCCGCATACGTCTGGGCGACCTCGGGCCGCACCCCGGTGCGGCCGGTGGCCAGTGTCGACAGCCGCAGCAGCATCATCGCCCTGACCACTTCGCGTTCGACTTCGGCACCCGACCCGGCAGCGTGTGAGCGGATCAGGCTGCGCTGTAACTGGGTTCGCAGCTCGTGGGGGATGTGCCGGGTGGCCAGTGCGCCGAACCCGGTGGACACCCCGTACACGGGCTTCGGGTCGTGCGCGAGTTCCTCGATGCGGGCGCGGCTCTTGACGATCGCGTCCAGTGACTCGTCGGAAAGAGTGACCGCGGCGCCGTCACGGGCGACGCGGACCACATCCTCGAGGCTCACGGGGCCGACGCCCACAACGACGGTTTCGTTACTCACGATCGTGACTCCACATTCTCTGGGTTACTTGAGGGATACGCCATGTGCTGTCCGGCCTTGACGACGTCACACACCAGTGGCACGCCAGGCCGGTAGGCGAGGTGCAGATACGACGGGGCGTCCAGCCGGACGAAGTCCGCCCGCCGCCCGGCGGCAAGTACGCCGATGTCGTCGCGGCGCAACGCCGCCGCACCACCGGCGGTTGCGGCCCACAACGCCTGGGCCGGAGTGAAATTCATGTCCCGCACCGCGACAGCGATGCAGAACGGCATGCTGGTCGTGAACGAACTGCCGGGATTGCAGTCGGTCGCCAGCGCGACGGTCGCGCCCGCGTCGATGAGCCTCTTGGCGTCCGGATACCGTGCGCGCGTGGAGAATTCGGCGCCCGGCAGCAGCGTGGCGACGGTGGTGCCTGCCGCGCCTGCGAGCGCATCGACGTCGTCGTCGGTGGCATAGGTGCAGTGATCCACCGACGCGGCGCCCAGCTCGACCGCGAGCCGGATACCCGCACTGGGGCCGAGCTGGCCGGCGTGCAGCCGCGCGTCGAGCCCGGCGGCCATTCCGGCCGTGAGGATGTGACGGGTTTCGTCGACATCGAAGGCGCCGCGATCGCAGAACACATCCACCCAGCGGGCGTGCGGCGCGCATGCCTGCAGCATCGGGCCGGTGACCAGGTCGATGTAGGCCGCGCGGTCGTCGCGAAACTCTGCGGGAACCACATGTGCGCCAAGGAACGTCGTCTCGGCGGTGACGGCCTTGGCGATCTGCAGCGAGCGGGCCTCGTCGTCGACGGTCAACCCGTAGCCGCTCTTGCATTCGAAGGTGGTCACGCCGGCGCGCAGCAGTTCGTCGGCGAGCCGCTCGACTCCCGCCAGAAGCGTGACGTCGTCCGCCGTCCGTGTCGCGGTTACAGTCGACGCGATCCCGCCCGCCCCGTAGGCCTGCCCGCTCATCCGCGCCGCGAACTCGGCGGACCGTTCGCCCGCGAACACCAGATGTGCATGACTGTCGACGAATCCGGGGATCACACTGGTGTCGGCGCAGCTGACCCGATCGTCGGCGTCCGGCGCATCCGCGCGCCTGCCGACCCACGCGATCTCTGCGCCGTCGACCACGAGCGCCGCGTCGGAGATGATGCCGAGCGGATCGCCGTCGCCGTTCGCCGGGTCGTTGGTGACCAGCTCACGGATGTCGGTGTAGAGGACAGTCATCGCGATGCCTCCACCGGCACGTCCATCAGGTCGGCGATGGCGGAGGCAAGGTCAGCCTCCACGTCCGGCACGGCGACATGCTTGCGGTCGACGACCACGGTGCGGCCGTCGATGATCACATCGGTGACATCGGGTGCGGCCGCGCAGAAGACGACATTCTCGACGGTCGCGCCGCCGCCTGCGGTGCGAATCGAATCCATCTGCACCGCAACAAGGTCCGCGCGCGCGCCGACGACGAGCTCACCGGCGTCCGCCCAGCCGAGGGCGTGATGTCCGTCGTAGGTCGCCGCCCGCAACAAGCGATCGGCGGCGATGGTGCCACGCGTTTGGGATGCGAGGCGTTCGTCGAGTTCGACGGCACGGGCCTCTTCGAGCAGATCGATCACGGCGTGGCTGTCGGAGCCGAGACTGAACAGTCCGCGTCCGGCGAGCAACGCGGGCGCAGGCCCGATGCCGTCGCCGAGGTCACGCTCGGTGGTGGGGCAGAAGCACACCCCCGTCGACGTCCGGTCCATGTCGGCGATGTCCTCGGCCGTCAGGTGGGTGGCGTGCACCGCCGTCGTGCGCGGTCCCAACGCGCCGACATCGCGCAGCACGCCGGTCGGCGTGCGGCCGTGCACCGCGAGGCACTGCTCGACCTCGCGGGTCTGCTCAGAGGAATGGACATGCAGCGGAACACCGTGCACACTTGCCCATTCAACGACGTCGGGCATCTGGTCGACGGGGACTCCCCTTACGGAGTGCAGCGCCGCGCCGACCTGGACGGACCGCTGCGTGCCCAGCTGCTGTCGCAACTCTTCGACACGTTCGGCCCACCGGTCACCGGTGCCGTCGCCGAACCGCTCCTGGGGTCCGGCCAGCGGTGCACCGTCCGGCCCGGAACTGAGATAGCAGGTGTCGAGCAGGGTGAGGCGGACGCCGGCACCGGCGGCGCCGTCGATCACGGCCTGGCCCATGGCGTTCGGGTCGGCATAGGGCGTGCCACCGACATCGTGATGGACATAGTGGAACTCGCCGACGGACGTGATTCCGGCGAGCGCCATCTCGGCGTACACCGCCCGCGTCAGCCGCCGGTAGCGCTCCGGGTTCAGTCGCTCGGCGGCGCGGTACATCAGGTCGCGCCAGGTCCAGAACGATCCGCGGTCGCGTTGGGTGCGCGCGCGCAGCGCCCTGTGGAAGGCGTGCGAGTGCGCGTTGGCCAGGCCCGGAATGACCAGCCCACGCAGCCGGTGCGAGTTCGGCGGCGGCGTCGTTTCGGTGTCGATCGCGGTGATTCGGCCGTCGGCGACCGTGACGAGGACGCCCTCGGTCACGGAACCGCTTCCGAGCCAGGCGTGTTCACACCACCACATGTCGGTCACGGTGCCACCCAGTCCGCCATCACGTCGGCCAGCGCCACCGCTCCCGCATTGCAGTCGCCGGACTTCGCGAATTCCTCGGGGGAGTGCGACACTCCGGTCGGGTTGCGTACGAACAACATTGCGGTTGGGACCACTGCGGACAGGATGCCTGCGTCGTGGCCCGCCTGGGTGGGCAGCACGGGGATGTCGCCAAGGTGTCCCAGCGCGCGTTGCAGCCGTTCCCGCGGGCCGGCGGGGAACTCGACGATCGGTGTGACCGATTCGGCCGTCACCCCGAGTTCGATACCGTCGGCCGCGGCATGCTCCCTCGCTTCCGCGGTGATCTTGTCGACCAGCGACCTCAGCGTGGCCTCGTCGGCAGCCCTGGCGTCAAGCCACGCGTGCACCGCCGACGGAATCGCGTTGGCGCCGTTGGGCGCAACGATGACCTTGCCGAAAGTTGCAACCGCGTCGTGCGCGGCGGCCTGGGACCGCGCGTCGTGCACCGAGGATGCGAACGCGAGCATCGGGTCGCGCCGGTCGGCGAGCCGGGTGGTACCTGCGTGGTTCGCCTCGCCGCAGAACGTGAACTGCCATCGCCCGTGGGGCCAGATGGCCGAAGCGACCGCGATCGGGCGGTCGACCAGATCCAGCGCGCGGCCCTGCTCGACGTGCAGTTCGACGAAGACACCGACGCGATCGGCCAACTGCGGATCAAGGCCGAGACGCTCGGGGTCGCGGCCCACCTTCGTCATCGCCTCGTCGAGCGTCATGCCGTGTACGTCCCGCAGCCCGCGAGCCTTCTCTGCGCTCAACGCACCGGTGGACAGCTGGGAGCCGACGCATGCAACGCCGAACCGCGCCCCCTCCTCGTCGGAGAAGGCGGCCACGCCGACGGGAACCTGCGGCACCACACCGCGTTCGCGGACGACGTCGATGGCCGCGAAGGCGGACACCACGCCGAGCGGCCCGTCGAACGCGCCGCCGTCAGGCACCGAATCCAGGTGCGAGCCCGTGACGAAGGCGTCGGCCGGATCGCCGGTCCAACCCGGCGGCATCCACCACGCCCACAGGTTGCCGTTGCGGTCCTCTTCGACATCCATGCCCCGCCGGGAGGCGCAGTCCGAGAACCACTCCCGCAAGGTCAGGTCGGCGTCCGACCAGGCATAGCGTCGGTAGCCGCCGGTCGAGGCGTGCCTGCCGACGTCGAGGATCGTCGGCCAGAGCGAGTCGAACGCGGTCATGCGTTCTCCCGCATGGGAATTCGCACGCCGCGCTCTGCGGCGATGTCAGCGGCGTGTTGGTAGCCGGCGTCGACATGGCGGATCACGCCCATGCCAGGGTCGTTGGTCAACACCCGCGCGAGTTTCTGCGCAGCCAGTTCGGTGCCGTCGGCGACGGTGACCTGGCCGGCGTGGATGGACCGGCCGATCCCGACCCCGCCGCCGTGGTGAATCGACACCCAGGATGCGCCCGACGCCGTGTTGACCAACGCGTTGAGCAACGGCCAGTCGGCGATGGCGTCCGAGCCGTCGAGCATCGCCTCGGTCTCGCGGTACGGCGAGGCCACCGACCCGGAATCGAGGTGGTCACGGCCGATCACGATGGGGGCCGACAACTCACCGGATGCCACCATCTCGTTGAACTTCAGCCCCGCCAGATGCCGCTCGCCGTAACCGAGCCAGCAGATGCGTGCGGGCAGCCCCTCGAACGCCACCTTCTCGCCGGCCATGGTGATCCACCGCGTGAGGTGCTTGTTGTCCGGAAACAGCTCGAGGATGGCGCGGTCGGTGGCGGCGATGTCCTTCGGATCACCCGACAGCGCGACCCACCGGAACGGCCCGAGGCCCTCTTCGAACTGCGGCCGGATGTAGGCGGGGACGAAGCCGGGGAAGTCGAAGGCCCTGTCGTATCCGGCCTTTCGGGCCTCGTCGCGGATCGAGTTGCCGTAGTCGAACACCTCGGCGCCGCGGTCCATGAAGCCGACCATCGCGGCGACGTGCTTGGCCATCGACTCCTGGGCCTGCTCGGTGAAGTAGATCGGATCCTTCTCGGCCATCTTCTTCATGTCGTCGAAATCGATGCCGACCGGAAGGTAAGCCAGCGGATCGTGCGCCGAGGTCTGGTCGGTGACGATGTCGATCGGGGCGTTGCGGCGCAGCAGCTCGGGCAGCACCTCCGCGGCGTTGCCGAGCAGCCCGATCGACAGCGGCCGCTTGGCGTCGCGGGCCTCGATGGCAAGCCGCAGCGCGTCGTCGATGTCGGCGGCCTTGGTGTCGAGGTAGCGGTGCTCGATACGGCGGTCGATGCGGGTGACGTCGCAGTCCACGCAGATCGCCACGCCCTCGTTCATCGTCACGGCCAGCGGCTGCGCACCGCCCATGCCGCCCAGCCCCGCGGTAAGGGTGATCGTGCCGGCCAGCGTGTCGCCGAACCTCTTCTTCGCAACCGCGCCGAAGGTCTCATAGGTGCCCTGCAGGATGCCCTGGGTGCCGATGTAGATCCACGAGCCGGCCGTCATCTGCCCGTACATCATCAGGCCCTCGGCCTCGAGCTTGCGGAAATGCTCCCAATTCGCCCAGTCACCAACAAGATTCGAGTTCGCGATCAGCACGCGCGGCGCCCACTCGTGGGTGCGGAACACCCCGACGGGCTTGCCGGACTGCACCAGCATGGTCTCGTCGGCCTCCAGGCCGCGCAGCGTCCGTACGATCGCGTCGAACGCCTCCCAGCTTCGGGCGGCCCGGCCGGTGCCGCCGTAGACCACCAGATCCTCGGGGTGTTCGGCGACCTCGGGGTCGAGGTTGTTCATCAGCATCCGCAGCGCGGCCTCCTGCGGCCAGCCCTTACAAGACAGCTCGGTTCCGCGAGGGGCCTGGACGAGGCGCGCGGTGGAGGTCATGTTGCTCTCTTTTCCCTGGTCAAAACTCTGTGATGCTTCCAGAACACCGCACCGGCGCCCGTTGCGGAAGTGCCAATCCCGGGATAATGTCTCGTATCCGAGACGGAAGGGAGTTATCCATGTCCAGTACGTCACCAGCGGTCGGGCGGGCCCTCGATGTGCTCCTCCATCTGGCATCCCGCCCGGGGCCGGTGCAGGGCTCGGCGTTGATCCGAGAAATCGGCATGCCGCGATCGTCGGCCTATCACCTGCTCGAAGTCCTCATCGACCGCGGCTTCATCGTGCATCTACCGGATCAGCGTGCCTACGCGCTCGGCTTCTCCGCATTCGAGGTCGGTTCGGCGTATCTGCGCCATGAACCGCTCGAGCACATCGCCCGGCCGATACTCAAGCGGTTGGTCGCGGCCGTCGGCGAGACAGCCCATCTCGGAATCCTTTACGGCGCTGAGAGCGTCTACCTGCTCAAGGAGCTACCGCAGACCGCCGGCGTCCCCGTCACGCTCGTCACCGATGTGGGCGTGCGATTGCCCGCGCACCTGACGGCGAATGGCAGATCGATCCTCGCGCACCTCTCCGCGGCTCAGGTCAGGGCGCTCTTCCCGTCGTCGACGTCGTTCATCCACCGCACCGCGCGTGGACCCAATTCCCTTGCGGAGCTTCGCCGAATCCTTCAGGCCGAACGCGCGCAGGGATGGGCGGAGGAGGCGGGGATGATCACCGAGGGCCTGCAGTCGGTGGCGGCGTGTGCGTTCGACCATGCGGGGCGTCCGGTTGCGGCGTTCAGCGCGACCCGTCGCGAGGACCGGCCGAACACGAGTCTGGCCATCTTGGTCGACGCCGTCCGCGGGGCGGGGCGTCAACTGACCCAAGCGTTGACCGGACGCGCACCCGACGGGTGGTTCTGATCCCCGGCGAGCAGACGGAGAAACGTACGATTCGCCCCCGATTCACACGCTTCTGTGTCTGTTTGCGAGGGGAAGTAATCATGTACCATCTGGTACATGATTACTGATAGCGGCGTCGAGATCGAGGCGCCTGCCGGTGTCGTCTGGGACGTGTTCAGCGACGTGGAGCGCTGGCCCGAATGGACCGCGTCGGTCACCCGGCTCGTCGCGCTCGATGGGCCAGGGCTCGCGGTCGGCAAGCGGTTCGAGATCAAGCAGCCGCGGATGCCGAAGCTGGTCTGGGAGATCACCGAGCTGACACCTGGTTCGTCCTGGACCTGGGTACAGCGCTCACCGGGCGGGATGACCGTGGCGCGCCATGACGTCATCCAGGAATCTGACAGGCGAACCCAGGTTCGGCAACAACTCGACCAGCGCGGGCCGGTCGGCTCGATCGTGGGCTTGCTGATGCGTGGAATGACAAGGCGCTACCTCGAATTGGAGGCGGCGGGCCTCAAGGCCCGAAGCGAGCAGCGGCGCGTCGATGGCTCGGGCGCCTGACCTCGAGCGGCGGCAGGAGCTGCTCGACGCGGTGGTGAAAGAAGTCGCGGCGCGTGGCATCGGTGACCGGTCGCTGCGCGACGTCGCCGCGGCGGTCGGCACGAGCCACCGAATGCTCCTTCACCACTTCGGCTCTCGGAACGAGCTTCTGCTGGCGATAGTCGACGAGGTCGAGCGTCGTCAGAGAGCCTTGCTGCCCGAGTTGCCGACCGAGCCAGCCGCGGCAATTGCGGCTACGTGGGCCAACCTTCGCCAGCCGGAACTGCGGTCGTTCGAGCGGCTGTTCTTCGAGTGCTACGCCCGCGGCGTCCAGGGCGAGCAGCCGTTCGCGCGCATGCTGCCGGGCGCCGTCGAGGCGTGGCTCGCCGACGCCGCGACGACCGATCCGGCGCTGGTCCGACTCGGGCTGGCCGTGATGCGCGGCCTGCTGCTCGATCTGGTCGCTACCGAGGACTGCACCGGTGTCGATGCGGCGGCCCAGGCCTTCGTCGGCCTGGTTCGGCGGGCAGGCGCTTAGCCGCCCGAACTGGAGCTGGACGCGGCAGCCGCTGCGGCTGCGGCGGCCGCCTTGCCCTCGGGACTCGCTGCCGAATTACCAGGTGTGGTGGCCGTCGCGATCCCCGCTTCACAGTTCAGCGACACCAGCATCTCGTTGCTCGCCGACCCACTGCTGTTCTCCGGCGGCTGCACCGTGCGCTTCTGCGCCCGGGTCACCACGCAGTCGGGCCATGCCTTCTGGTCGCCGACAACCGTCTCGACAACGGGTTTGAGGCCGGCGCTACTCAGCGCGCTCTGAGCGTCGGAGTATTTCTGTCCCGTCACGTCGGAGCCGGCCGCGGCCGCCACGCCGCTTGCCGAGATGGCAAGTGCCACAAGACTCGCTGCGGCAGCGCCCACACCCAGGGCAGGCCGAATGCAGTTCATCAGGAGCCCGCCTTGATCGGTGGCACCGCTACGGTGGTCGGCTCCACCGACAGAGGCGTCGTGAACGTGGCGGTCGCACCCATGGTCATGGCCGACTGAGACGGCTGGACATAAACCGAGTTGGTCGGTGCATCACCCGATCCGGCCAGTGTGCTGGCATGTCCCGAGCCACCGTCGTCAAGCACCACGGTCAAGACACCGCCTCCGATTACTGCTGCTGCTGCGCACGCAGCTCCCACCAACTTCACAACGCGGCGACCTGTCGGTGCTGGATTCGTGTTCATGTTGGGATAGTTGCGCGCTCACCGTAGGGATTACTGGAACGCGTCTGTGAGCTGTCTGATTTACGCACCCGTCATAGTCGGTTTTTTCAGCGTTCATACGTTTAGCCCACAGGAATCACGGGGTAGTCCCACGCGCTCGGGGGTCAATTCTGACCAGCGCTCCGCGCACGGCGTGGATGCACCGATCGAAGGAGTCACATATGAAGCTGAAGCGAACCGCGACCAAAGCAACGCTGATGGGTGCCATGAGCATTGCGGCGGCGGGGTTCGGCGCAGGGTTGGCGCACGCTGATCCGCCGTTCCCGACGCCGCCACCGTGGCCAGTCCCGTCGTCTGGAATACGGACCTAAACGCGTGGGGTGTCTGGTGGAACGGTAGCTTCCAGACGCTGCAACCATTGCAAGGGAATGGTCGCCCTGCCTGCGCAGGGCGACCTTTCTGTGTTCAGTCCCGGTGCAATCGCGCCCGCACGGATGCCGCGCTGTCGCTGGCGAGCACTTCCTGTGCGAGCCGTTGCGCCTCAGCGGTGTCGACAGCGCGAACCGCCTCCTTTGTGGCGGGAATCGCCGGGGGAGTGACGGACAGCGAATCGACGCCCATCCCGAGCAGCGGCGCAACAGCGCGCTCGTCGGCCGCGAATTCGCCGCACACCGACACCGACGCCTTGCCTGCAGCTCCCTGACAGGTAGCCCGAATCAGTTGCAGCAGGCCTGGATCGAATGTGTCGCCGATCGGCGCGACCGCATCGTTGTTGCGATCGGCCGCCAGAGTGTACTGCGTCAAATCGTTGGTGCCGATGGACAAGAAGTCGACGTGGCGCGCGAATGCAGCGGCCTTGAGTGCGGCCGCAGGCACCTCGACCATCATGCCCACTTGCAATCCGGCGGGGCGGCCACGACCGCCTGCCTGGCCGATCGCCGTGTCCAAAAGCTCACGCGCGGCGAACAGTTCGTCGAGCGTGGCGATCATTGGAAACATCACGCTGACCGGTGTCTGCTGCGCCAGCCGGACCATGGCCAACAATTGCTCGGCCAGCAGATCTGGGTGCGCCAGCGACAGCCGGATGCCACGAACACCGAGGTATGGGTTCGCTTCGGCAGGCGACGGTAGGAAATCCAGTGGCTTGTCGCCACCGACATCCAAGGTCCGCAACGTGATTCGCCGTCCGTCGAGGGACTCGGCTATCTTGCGGTACACGGCGAACTGCTCCTCGACGTCCGGTGCGTCCTGACGCCCGAGGAACAAGAACTCGGTGCGAACCAGGCCGGCGAGATCGGCGCCGTGCGCCGCCGCCGCGCGGGCGTCGTCCACCGAGCCGACGTTCGCGCCGACCGGAATCGTGACGGCGTCGCGGGTGACCGCGGGCTCTGCGGCGCGGGCGCGTGCGTGGCCCTGTCGCCGCGCAAGCGTGGCGACCCGCTCGGCAAACTCCTGACGGACATCCTGTGCCGGGTCCACGATGAACTCGCCCTGACCGCCGTCCACCGCGACGATCGTGCCGTCCGGAATCGACAGCACGGTCGGGCCGGCTGCGACGATCACCGGAATCCCCTTCGCCCGCAACAAGATCACGTTATGCGCGTGCGGGCTGCCGAACGCCAGCAACACCGCCGCCACCCGCGAAGGATCGAGTTCTGCGGCCTCTGCGGGCGTCAAGTCGGCCGCAATAACCACGCCCGTCGGGCCCGCCGAGTGCTCGCCGCCGCCCAGCATCGCGCGCAGCACCTGATCGCCGACCGCGCGAACGTCGTCGGCGCGCGCCCGCAAGTACGGATCGGGCACCGCGGCGAACTCAGCGGCCAGGTCCTGCACAGCCGCCGACCAGGCTGAGATTGCGGACAGCCCGCCGTCGATGCGGGTGCGCACGCTGTCGAGCAACGCGGAGTCGTCGAGCATAAGCTGATGCGCATCGAAGATCGCCGCCTCGGCCTCACCGATCTCGCGGGCAGTGCGCGTCCGCAGATGGCTGATCGTGCGCCGGACCGAAGCGATCGCCTTGCCGACCCGGCGCCACTCGACGGCGGGTTCGTCGGCCGGCGTGTCGGGGATGGTGATGGTGCCCGACCGCGCTGAGTGTGCTGGTCCGATTCCCAGCCCGGCTCCTGCGCCGATCGGCGCTTGACGCACCGCCTGTGCGGGCGCGGGCGCTGCCTCGCCGGGCGACTCGTCGAAGTTTCGCGCGGCCAGCGACAGAATGTGGTCGAGGGATTCGGCGGCCTGGCTGCCCGACACCCGCACCTCGACCTCGTCACCAGACCGCACGCCCAGCGTCGCGATCTTCGAAAGGCTCCCGGCGTCAACCCATTCCGACTCGGTGCGCCGATTGCGGATCCGCGCACGGGCGTCGCGGCGGCGCACCTCCTGGACCAACCGCGCGGCTGGGCGGGCATGCAGCCCGTGGGGATTCGTGACGACGAAGCTGCCGGTGAGCTCGTCGGCGTCGCGATCGACATCGGCCGCGGCTGTTGTCGGGGCCGACCCGAGATGGCCGATCTTTCCGGCGAGTGCGCCCGCGGCTTCCGCGGCCACCTCGCCTCTATCCGCTCCGTTGGCCGCGGCCACAGCCGCGACCACCAGACCTTCCACCAGGGCAGCGGGACACAGCACCACCTGCTCACGCACATCGTCGTCGAGCAGTTCGAGCGCGAGTTCGGCGGACAGCACCGCGCTGCCGAGGTCCATCAGCACGACGACGCCTGCACCCTGATCCGCCGCAGTGATGGCGTCGACGATCTGCGAAGCATCGGTCCCGAAGGTGGTGTCGTCGAGGCCTGCGGCGATCGCGATGCGGATCTGCTTGCCGTGCAACATCTCCTGGGCTAGCGCCACCGCAGCGCGGGCCAGCGCCCGGCTGTGTGAAACGACGACGAGTCCGACGGTCACAGCCTCACCCGCCTGTGGCGAAGGCCGACGCGGCCGCCGCGATCAGCATCGCCGCCGACGTGGCGCCCGGATCCATGTGGCCGACACTGCGCTGCCCGAGGTAGCTGGCGCGGCCCTTCCTGGCGACCATGGATTCTGTTGCATCGCGACCCTTTTCGGCCGCAACGGTGGCGTCGGCGAGTGCGACCGCGAGACCGCCACCTGATGCCAGCGTGGCGTCGAGTGCGTCCAGCGCAGGCGCCAGGGCGTCGAACATCGTCTTGTCACCGGCTTCGGCGCGGCCGCGCTGCACCACACCCTCGACACCGGCGCGCAACGCTTTCGCGAAGTCCACCGCGTCGACGCTCTCGCCCGCACCGAACGCACCGGCCATCCGCAGGAAGAACGTGCCGTACAGCGGACCGCTGGCGCCGCCGACCGCCTTCACCAGCGTCATGCCCACCTGCTTGCACAGCGCGGCCATATCGGCAGGGGCCGCTTCGTCCAGAGCGCCGAGCACCGCCGTCATGCCGCGGTCCATGTTGATGCCGTGGTCGGCGTCTCCGATGGCCGCGTCGAGATCGGTGAGGAATTGGGCGTTCTCACCGATCACGCGGGCGAACTCGCGAACCCAGGCCGTCAGCAGCGAGAGGTCGACGTCGGCCATTCAGCATCCCCTACGCAGCGCCGGCGTGTTGACGGGATGATCCCACAGCCGCAGCAGCTCGTCGTCGGCGCGCAGCAGCGTGACCGAGCAGCCGGCCATGTCGAGGCTGGTGATGTACGGGCCCACGAGCGAGCGGGCGATACTGACACCGGCCTTGTCCAGGATCGCGGCGAACTCCGCATACATGACGTACAGCTCGATCAGTGGGGTGGCGCCCATGCTGTTGACGAACAGGATCACGCCGTCGTCGCCCGAGAAGTCGAGGTCGGACAGCACCGGGTCGAGCATGAGTTCGGCCACCGCGCGCGCGGGTTGCATGGGCATCCGCTGCCGTCCCGGTTCGCCGTGAATGCCTATGCCGACCTCGATTTCGGTGTCGGACAGCTCGAACGTCGGATGACCGACCGCGGGCACCGTGCATGAGGTCAGCGCGACACCCATGCTGCGCGACGCGGCGTTGACCCGGCGTGCGACGTCCGCGACCTCTGACAGGCTGCGACCCTGATCCGCGGCGGCGCCTGCAATCTTCTCGACCAGAACCGTGGCCCCGACGCCGCGCCTGCCCGCGGTGTAGGTGCTGTCTTGCACGGCGACGTCGTCGTCGACAACGACCGACTCGACTGTGATGCCCTCTGCATCCGCCAATTCGGCGGCCATCTCGAAGTTCATCACGTCGCCGGTGTAGTTCTTGACGATGTGCAGCACACCAGCCCCGCCGTCGACGTTCTTAGTGGCCTCCAGCATCTGGTCCGGCACCGGTGAGGTAAAAACCTCACCGGCACACGCGGCGTCGAGCATGCCCCGCCCGACGAAGCCGCCGTGCAGCGGCTCGTGCCCCGAGCCCCCGCCGGAGATCAGGCCCACCTTGCCCGAGACCGGTGCGTCGCCACGGTAGACGATCCGGTTGGTGTGGTCGATCCGCAGTTCGGGGTGCGCTATGGCCATCCCTCGCAGCGCCTCGGTGATGACATCGGCGGGATCGTTGATGAGCTTCTTCATGTCCGGGACTCCTCAGGCAGCGGTGTTGGACTCGACGGGGACGGCAGCGGGGGTCGGTGTCTCGTCGGCCCTGGTCTTGGAGATCGCGACGTAGGCGAACGCGGCGAGGACACCGGCGAGGCACTCGGCCGCGAGATAAACCGGCAACTGGCTCCATGAGACCGAGCCACCCGCGATCTGCTGGACGAGCATCGGGCCGAAGGTGCGGGCCGGGTTGATCGACGCGCCCGTGGTGGGTGCCACCGGGATGATCGCCGCGAACACCACCAGACCGATGGCGACACCGGCGAATCCCGCCGAGGCCTTGCGGTGTATCACGCCGAAGACGGTGAACACGAGAATGAACGTACCCACGAACTCGGCGAAAAAGGCCTGTACCGCACTGACATCGCCGGAATACGTCGCGACACCCAGGCCGGCGTCGCGGGCGGCCGTGCCGAGCACGCCGATGATCGCCGCCGCCCCGACAATCGCGCCTACCACCTGCGCGGCGACGTAGGCGGGCACGCGTGACCATGGGAACTTGCCGGTGGCCGCGAGTCCAAGGGTGACTGCGGGATTGATGTGGTTGCCGGAGATGTGGCCGAGTGAGTAGATCGTCGCCACCACGACGGTCGCGAACGCGAACGAGATCATGCCGAGGTCGGCCATTGTGAACGGAGCGTCCCCGTTGACGATGATCGTGGCCGGCACCGAGCCGACGCCGATGAAGACCAAGAAGGCGGTCCCGAATGCTTCGGCCGCGAGTTTCTGGGTGAGCGAAGGTTCGTCCATGACGTTCTCCTGAGACCTGGGTCCAAGCCGGCTGCCGTTTGGTGCTCGACTATCTCGGATATCATTCGATAATGTCGAATGTGATCTGGACCATACGCTTATGCTTCGGTGGGCACAAGGGCCGCTTTCGGCGGGAGGTGGACGCATGATCCAGGCCGTGGATCGCGCGCTGCGCATCCTCACGGTGCTGCAGGGCGGCCGTCGGATGAGCCTGGGCGAGATCGCAACTGCCATCGACCTGGCCCCCTCGACGGTGCATGGACTGGTGCGCACTCTGCTGGCGCACGGCATGGTCCAGCAGGAGATCGACTCCGGCCGCTACCGGCTCGGACCCGCGACGCTGCGGCTCGGAAACGTCTACCTCGACACGCTCGAATTGCGCTCGCGGGTGGCGATCTGGGCCGAGGGCCTCGCGCGGCGGACCGGCTGCGCTGTGCGCACTGCGGTGTTGCTGTTCGACGAGGTTGTGGTGGTCGCACACGAGCCCCGTCCCGACGGAACGCGTCAGATGCCCGAGGTCGGCATCGTGATCCCGGCCCATGCCAGCGCTCTGGGCAAGGCGCTGTTGGCCTTTCAATCCGACTACAAGGCGGACGACCTGCGCAGCATGACCGGGGAAACGGTTACCGATCCGGTGGTGCTGGCCGACCAGCTCGAGCAGATCCGCTCGTCGGGAATCGCGACGGAGGCCGAGGAGGCGGTGCTTGGCGAATGCGCCGCAGCCGCACCGGTTTTCGACTCCTCCGGCGAGGCGACCGGGGCCATTGGCCTTGTGGTGCCCGCGGCACGCTGGCCGCTGGAAGCCGAGGCCATCGACGCGCTGCGCGACACCGCCCGCACGGTGTCACGGGAACTCGGATCGCCGGTGTGGCCGCCGCGCCGGAATTACTAATCGAAAGGAAAGGGTCTATGAGCGTTTGGTTCGTCACCGGTGCCTCCAGGGGTTTCGGCGCGGAGATCGTCGAGAAAGCGCTTGCCGCGGGGCATTCAGTCGTCGCGACCGCCCGAGAACCGCATACCATCACCGCGCGGTTCCCCGACGCCGGCGACCAGTTGCTTCCGGTGGCGCTCGACGTGCTCGACGAGGCGCAGGCCGCCGCGGCGGTCGAAGCGGCCGTGCAGCGGTTCGGCCGCATCGATGTGGTGGTCAACAACGCCGGGCGTGGCTTGCTGTCGGCGGTAGAAGAAGCCAGCGACGCCGCCGCCCGTGCGGTGTTCGACACCAACGTGTTCGGCATCCTCAACGTGCAGCGTGCGGTGCTCCCGACGCTGCGGGCGCAACGGTCTGGTCGCATCGTGAACTTGTCCTCGATTGGTGGGTTCATCGGCTCGGCGGGCTGGGGCATCTACTGCGCCACCAAGTTCGCGGTCGAGGGTTTCTCGGAAGCGCTTGCGCGCGAGGTGGGCCCGCTCGGCATCGACGTCGTCATCGTGGAGCCCGGCTACTTCCGCACCGACTTCCTCGACGCATCCAGCCTGAGCACCGAAGGCACGGTCATCGACGACTACGCCGAGACCGCCGGCGCCACGAGGCAACACGCCGCCGACGTCAACCATGCCCAACCGGGCGACCCGGTGAAGGCCGCCGCGGCGATTGTCGAAATCGCCTCAGCAGAGCGGCCGCCGTTGCGTATCCAGTTGGGTCGTGATTCCTTCACGGCGGTCGCGAACAAACTTCAGTTCGTCGCCGAGGAGCAACAGGAATGGCGCGACCTGGCGGTGTCGACGGATCACGACGACGTGGCACTTTAGCACCCCGCGCCGAACGTTCCTTACCGCTCGAAATTCCGGTGAATTTTCGAGCGGTAAGGAACGTTCGACCGCTTATAACGGCGCGCCCGCGGCGTGTAAGGCTGCCCTGGTGCGGGCGACGATGGTGTTGGGCCGGTATCGGAGCATGTCGGCGCTGACTCGGACGATCCGCCACCCCATCGCTTCGAGTTGGGCTTGCGTGTCGATGTCGCGGCTGCGTATCGCGGGATCGGTCCAGTGTTGGGCGCCGTCGTACTCGACGCCGACCAGCCAGTCGTCCCAACCCATGTCAATTCGATGCACGAACTCGCCGAATCGATTGAACACTTCGATCTGAGTTCGCTTTGGCCGCAGCCCCGCGTCCGTCAGAACAAGTCGAGTACGTGTCTCCTGCGGCGACTCCGCACCGGGGTCGGAAAGGACGATCGCTTCCCGCAACTGCACGATGCCCCGGGCGCCGCGGTGGCAGTCGACGAGCGCCTCGACGTCTATCGGCTTGAGCTCGGTCGCCTGCATCAACGCATCTAATCGGATCACCGCTGTCGTTCGGCCACGCCGTCGGCCCAAGTCGAATGCGGTGCGCGCGGGTGTGGTCGCGGGCACGGCATTGGCGATACACATGTCGTCATCGGCGAGTTTGTCGCTATGCAACAGAATGCCTTCGGTCTTGTGGCGATGTCGTTGATTTATCTCGGCGGGTAGATGGGCGTCTATCCACAAAGCGCCATGTAGAGCAGCCGCGGACAGGCCTGCAGCGGTCGCCCGGCGCCCCGACCACAGCCATGCTGCGACCGCCTTATCAACGGGCGTCAGCGCCTGCCCCTTTGGGACGTACACATTGCGGAATACCAGGTCGTACTGCGTCGCTAGTTGATATCGACTGACGGTTCCGGCTGCTAACGCGTCGCTGCCTATGAATGGACGCACGAGGATACGACGGCACAAGCCTGATATTGGTTCCGTGCGCCGAACGTTCCTTACCGCTCGAAATTCCGGTGAATTTTCGAGCGGTAAGGAACGTTCGACGGGCTAGTCGGGCTTGGTGATCGCCAGCACCTCGGCATTAGGCAGCGATGCCAGGACCTCAGTGGCGGCCAGCAGTTTCGACCCGCGGATGCCGCTGCCGATGATCACGCGGTCCTCATCGATCACGTTCCGATCCACCAGGATTGGCCAATCGTCGGGCAGTCCAACGGGCGTGATGCCGCCGTATTCCATACCGGTGAGGGAGACTGCGGCGTCCATTGGCGCGAACGAAATCTTGCGGGCACCAAGATGTTTGCGGACGATGCCGTTGACATCGGCACGGGTGATGGCGAGCACGACACACGCCGCAAACCACACCCGGTCGGCGCGGCGCGCCTCAACCACAACACAGTTGGCGGAGACGTCGAGCCCGATCTCGTAGTGCCCGCAGAATGCCGCGGTGTCCGCGAGACCGGGGTCGATCTCACTCACCCATAGTCCGTCGCTGACATCGGTCGACTGCATGTATCGCTGAACGGGTCCACCGACCAGCCCGATGGCTTGGGTGACAGGTACGAATCGAAGCTTCCCTAATTCCACCGCCGTCCTTTCGACTCTTCGCCCCGGTGCATGCTTCGTTATTGTCATGGGTGTGGCGAGTGTCTTGACGGTCAACCTTGCGCACCCGCGGGAGAACCCGGACAAGGGGGCGGAGGCAACCGGCATCGATAAGCGACCGACGGACGAGGCGGTTGCCGTACGCGCGCCGGGGCCCATGCACGACGGTGTTGGCAGTGGACTGATCGGCGACTGGATCGGCAACACGGAAGTCCACGGTGGTGACGATCAGGCGGTGTACGCGTATGCGCGCGGGGATCTCGACATCTGGCAGCTCGAACTCGACCGCGAAATCGGTAACGGCGCATTCGGTGAGAACCTCACCACGGAGGGCGTCGATGTCACCGGCGCTCGCATCGGTGAGCGTTGGCAGGTCGGGTCCAACGGTCTGGTGCTCGAGGTCGCAAGGCCGCGCGTGCCATGCCGCACGTTCGCGGCCTGGTTGGCGATCCAGGGCTGGATCAAGACGTTCACCAACGCGGCGATACCCGGCGCCTATCTGCGAGTCATCGCGCCGGGCACGGTGCGCGCGGGCGACTCGATCGTGGTGGTGGACCGGCCCGACCACGACGTGACGATCGGGTTGGTATTCCGTGCGATCACGCTGGAACCTACGCTCCTGCCCCGGATTCTCGAGGCCGACGCGCTGCCGGATCCCATGAGACAGCAGGCTCTCCGCCGCATCGGCTAGGCGCTGGGATCTCACTCCGCGCTGCTGAGCCGGTCACCGATGAAATCGAGCAATCGCGGATCGTCGGAAGTGAACCGGTCGACCTCCTCGCCGCCGTCGCAGCGCAACAACCCGATGGTGACGCTGTCGCCCTTGCGGGAGATCACCTCCCACACCGCGCCGGAGTCCTCCCAGCGCTGAAGTTCTGCGACCCGATCGACGTTCATGGTTCTACGATTCCACGGCATGAGTGCCCGTCGTCGCATCACCGTCGCGCGTGTGTATGACGATCCTGGCCCCGACGAGGGGGAGCGGGTTCTTGTCGACCGGCTGTGGCCACGGGGCTTCCGCAAGGGTGATCCGCGCGTCGGACGGTGGCTACCGAAGGTCGCGCCGTCGACCGAACTTCGCAAGTGGTACTCGCACCAGGCCGCACGGTTCGACGAATTCGCCGCACGCTACGTCGCAGAACTCGAATCGGCGGAGGGCGCAGCGGCGCTGGCCGAACTGCAGGGCAT